>CENF01105425.1_pt1 | contig 10900 bp, 10 predicted proteins | sample 361291 | NCBI WGS metagenome assembly CENF01 (sample SAMEA2619399, study PRJEB7988) | marine metagenome | isolation source: saline water (ENVO:00002010), including | reverse complement strand
TATTATGAAAATGAAGAATGGAGAAGGGCATCTAATTTATTTGAACAAATATCTCCAAAATATAGAGGAAGACCACAAGCTGAAAGAGTTACTTTCTTTTATGCTAACAGCTTGTTAAACACAAAAAACTATGTTCTTGCTGCTTTTAAATTTGAAGAGTTTGTTAAGGCTTATCCTATGAGTCAAAAAGTTGAGGAAGCTGCATATCTTGGGGCTTATTGCTATTATAAACAATCTCCAGTCCATACATTAACTCAAGAAAAGACGCAAGAAGCTATTGAAAAACTTCAGCAGTTCATAAATTTTTACCCATATTCAGAAAAACTTAATGATGCTAGTGATTTGGTACAAGAGTTAAGAATTAAATTAGAAGAAAAAGCATTTCAAGTAGCAAAACAATACAATACAATCAGAGACTACAAATCTGCTATTATTGTTTTAAATAGTTTTATTTCTGATTATCCAGGAACTCCTTTTAGAGAAGATGCACTTTATTATCTTTTCGATTCTTCCTATAAACTTGCAATCAATAGTATTCCATCCCTTAGGCTTGAAAGGTTAGAGGATGCGAAGAAAATATATTATGAACTATTAACTGATTACCCAGAAACCAGTTATCTTAAAGAGGCTGAAAAAAAGATTTTAGATATAGATAAAGAAATTACTATATTTGCCGGCACATAAAACTATAATTTCATGGATTTTAAAAAAGTTAATGCTCCAACGACAACTGTAACTTATGATAGAGATAAGATTGATGATACTACTGATAATATTTATAAAGCAATCTCTATAATCTCCAAAAGAACTGTTCAAATCAATGAAGACATAAAAAAAGAATTGATTAGTAAGTTGGAAGAGTTTGCAACTCCTAGTGAGAATTTAGAAGAAATTTTTGAAAATAAAGAACAAATTGAAGTTTCAAAGTTTTATGAAAGACTTCCGAAAGCTCATGCAATTGCTATTGATAACTGGCTTTCAGAAAAAATCTACTACAGAAAACCTGAAAACAAGTAGTTAAGAATGTCTTTCCTTAAGGGTAAAAATGTCCTACTAGGTGTTTCAGGAAGTATTGCAGCTTACAAATCCATTCTTTTACTTAGATTATTAAAAAAAGAAGAGTGTAATGTTAAGGTTATTTTAACCAAGAGTGCATTAGATTTTGTTACACCACTTACTTTTTCGACACTTTCAGATAACCAAACCTACGTAAACTTTGTTGATGAGAATGAAGATGAAAAGTCATGGAATAATCATGTAGAACTAGCTGAATGGGCTAATTATTTTATTATAGCTCCAACAACATCATCAACTCTTTCCAAAATGGTTACTGGAAATGCTGATAATTTACTTGTAGCAACCTATATGTCATATAAATCTAAAGTTTTTTTTGCTCCAGCAATGGATCTTGAAATGTTTAAAGATGAATCTAATCAGAAAAATATTGAAATTTTAAAAAATAGAGGTCATTATTTCATCGAACCATCCTCTGGTTATCTTGCTAGTGGCATGCATGGAAAGGGTAGATTAGAAGAACCTGAAGCTATTATTGAATTTTTTAAAAACAGAATAAAAAAAGAATTAGTTTTTTATGGAAAAAAAATTCTTATTACAGCAGGTCCTACTTATGAAATGATTGATCCTGTAAGGTTTATTGGTAATTTTTCTAGTGGTAAAATGGGCTTCAGTTTAGCAAAAAAAGCTTCAGAGTTAGGTGCAACGGTTTTTTTGATATCAGGTCCTTCAAATGAAAGTATTGAAGGTTTCGATGTTGAAATTATAAAAGTTGTTTCTGCAAATGAAATGAATGATAAATGTGTTGATGTTTTTCCAAAAGTAGATATATGTATAATGTCTGCCGCAGTGTCTGATTATAAGCCAGAAAATGTAAATAAAGAAAAAATTAAGAAAGATGATTGCCCAAATCTTAACTTAAAATTAACCTCTAACAAGGATATTATTTCTGAATTAGTTAAAATAAAAAATAAGAATCAAAAAATTATTGGCTTCGCTTTGGAAACAAACAATGAGTTAAAAAATGCTAAATCTAAGTTGCTTAGAAAAAAATTAGATGCTATTGTGATGAATTCATTAAATGACAAGGGTGCAGGTTTTGATTTTGATACAAATCAAGTTACATTTATTACAGAATCTAAATCAACTAAATTTAGCCTTAAATCTAAAGATGAAATTTCTGAAGAAATACTTAATGAAATTATTAATTTATAATATATTAATATTTCTTTCATTTTTTAAGTCATTTTCTCAGGAATTAAATGCAGAAGTTATTGTTAATTCTAATTTAGTTAATCAAACTGACAAACAAGTTTTTAATGATTTTCAAAATTCAGTTTTTCAGTTTCTTAATTCTACTCGTTTTACAACTAAATCCTACAGTTTAATTCAAAAAATAGATTGTAGTTTTATTTTTACAATTAATAGTTATGATAACAATGAATTTAATGTGAATCTTGATGTTAATTCATTAAGACAAGGTTTTAATTCTAGTTATAAATCTTCAAATTTTTTATTCAGAGACATTGGAATTAATTTTAAATATCAGTCTAACGAACCCATAATTTATTCTGATTCTAGGTTTACAAGTGATTTATCGTCTCTATTATCTTTTTATTCAAAGATTATAATAGGTTTCGATAAGGATTCTTTTTCAGAAAATTCAGGAATTAATTTATATCAAGAAGCTAAAGAAATTCTTGATAAGGCATTTAATCTTTCGATTAGCTCAACATGGAGTTCATCTAATAATGGTGGAAGGATTAATAAATATTGGCTAATAGATAATTTAATTTCAAATAATTATGATATACTTAAGAGAATAAATTATAAGTATTATAGAAATGGGATTGATTTTATGGTGTCTGATAAAGAAATTGCACTCTCAAATATCAAAACAACAATAGAGTTATTTTCCAAAATAGATAGATATCGACCAAATTCAATTTTGAAAGAAATATTTTTTCAATCAAAGAATGATGAGATTTATAATATTTTTAATAATGATTTAGATATCATTAATATTGAAGAAATTAAATTAATTTTAAATAAAACAGCTCCATTTTACTCAAGTAAATGGAATAAACTTTAAATTTTAGTATTGCTACAAAAATTAGAAATAAGAAATTATATTTTGATAGATGAATTATCTATTGAATTTAAGGATGGTCTTTCTATAATTACTGGAGAAACAGGTTCAGGAAAATCAATCTTATTGGGAGCAATTAATCAACTTTTAGGAAATAGAATTGATCATAAAATTGTTGGGCCAAAAAAAGAAAAATGTACTATTGAGGCAATATTTAACATTACAGATTATAATCTTAAATTTTTTTTTAAAAATAATGATCTTGACTATAGCCCAGATACTATTATAAGAAGAGAAATTTTAAGAAATGGAAAATCCAGAGCTTTCATTAATGATTCTCCAGTTAAAATTGAAATATTAAGAAGTATTAGTTCATATTTAATTGATATTCATAGTCAGAACCAAAACGAGATTCTTTCTTATAAATCTTTTTTTTACAATTTCATTGATTTTTTTGCTAATCAGGAAAAAAAAGTTTTTGAATTTAAAAAAATGTTCAATCAATTAAATCAAAAAAAAATAGATTATAGTTTATTAAAAGAAAAGAAACAAAATATAATAAAAGACTATGATTATAATTTATTTCTATTAAATGAGATTAAGACATTAAATTTGGATTCAAATGAAAAGGAAAAATTAGAAAATGAATACAGTTCACTAAAAAATTATGAAAAAATTCAATCAAGTTTTGATGAATTAAATCTCTTGATTGGTAGCCAAAATAGTAATATAATTGATAGATTGAGTTCAATCCTTAATATTTTGAAAAAAATTTCTGCTTTTTCTTCTCAATTTAAGGATCTTGATTTAAGATTTGAAAAAGTCTTTTTAGAAACTATAGACATTATTGAATCTATTTCTTCACATTCTGAACATCAATCATTTGATTCTGAAAGATTTGAAACAATTCAGTCTAGACTATTTAAAATACAGGAATTAGAAAATAAACATAATGTAAACTCGATAAGTCAATTAATCGATGTAAAAAATAAATTAAATGATACCATTGAAAGTACTGATAATATTGACAGTGAAATTGATAAACTTAATTTAGAAATATTAAATATTGAAAAGGACCTAACTAAAGAAGCTAATCAAATATATAGTAATAGGTTGAAAACTGCAGATGGTCTTCAAAATGAAATAGAAAAAGTTTTTTCTTTATTGTCTCTCAACGGATGTTTGATAAGATTTGAATTTATTAAAGAAGAAAAGTTAAATAGTTTTGGAATTGACAATCTCAATGTGCTATACTCTCCTGGAGAAACAATTGAATTAAAACCTTTAGCGAAAATTGCATCTGGTGGTGAAAAATCAAGAATATTATTAGCTATAAAATCAGTATTTGCAAAAAAGAACAGTTTACCTACAATTATTTTTGATGAAATTGATTCTGGAACAAGTGGTGAAATTGCTGAATCTATTGGATTTTTAATGAAAGAAATGAGTAAGAAGATTCAGATTCTATCAATTACTCATCTTGCTCAAGTTGCATCTAAAGGAGATTCTCATTTCAAAGTCATCAAATCAAGTAATAATGGAAAATCTACAACTAGTATTGTTAAACTTTCTGATAAAGAAAGAGTATCTGAGATTGCTAGTATGATATCTGGAAAAAAAATAACTAATTCTGCTTTAAATCAAGCGGAAGAACTTCTTAAATAATTATATTTAAAAAAAAATTAAATTATGAGCAATAATTTATTGAAAGGTAAAAAGGGTATTATTTTCGGTGCCTTAGATGAAAACTCAATTGCATGGAAAACTGCATTAAAAGTAAATGAACAAGGTGGTGAATTTGTTTTGACTAATGCACCTGTAGCTATGAGAATGGGCTCAATTAATGATTTATCAAAACAAACGAATTCATTAGTCATACCCGCTGATGCTACTAGAATTGAAGATTTAGAAAATCTAATAGAAAAAACCTTAAATCATTTTAATAATAAAATTGACTTTGTATTACATTCAATTGGGATGTCAGTAAATGTTAGAAAAGGCAAACATTATACTGATTTAAATCATGATTGGTTAGCTAAAGGCTGGGATGTTTCCGCAGTCTCATTTCATAAATTATTACAAAGTTTATATAAAATGGATGCAATGAACGAGTGGGGTAGTATTGTTGCTTTATCTTACATGGCAGCTCAAAGAGTATTTCCTAACTACAATGATATGGCTGATAACAAAGCTTATTTAGAGTCAATTGCTAGAAGTTTTGGTTATTTTTTTGGCAAGGAAAAAAAAGTAAGAGTCAATACAATTAGTCAGTCACCGACTCCAACTACAGCTGGTAAAGGTGTCACCGGCTTTGATGGTTTTATTAATTATGCTGAAAAAATGTCTCCTCTAGGAAATGCATCTGCTGACGAATGTGCTGATTACACTATTACACTTTTCTCAGATTTTACAAAAAAAGTTACTTTACAAAATCTATTTCATGATGGAGGCTTCAGTAATGTAGGAGTTAGCCAGGAAATAATTGATATTATATCTAATAAATCTTAATTTTTAATGATGAGAATTGGTATTACTGGAGGTATCGGTTCAGGTAAATCCTTTGTGTGTTCAATTTTTAAAGATTATAATTTTAAAATTTATAATTCTGACTTTCAGGCAAAGAATATTTTAAATAAAAATAAAAATGTAAAGCGATTAATTATCGCAGAATTTGGTGAGCTTTCATACATAGATAATATTTTAAACACCAAATATATTTCTGATCTTATTTTTTCAAATCATAAAAAACTAGATAAAATTAATAAGATTGTTCATCCAGAAGTTTTTGAAAATTATAATGATTTTTTAAAGAAAAACTCTAATTATAATATAGTTTATGAATCAGCATTATTATTTGATTATGATAACTTTAAGAAAAATGATTATAATATTTTAATAACTTGTCCTGAAAACATTAGAATTGAAAGAATCATGTCAAGAGATAATTTAGAATTTGACGAAGTCAAAAGTAAAATTAATTCTCAGATAGATTATAGAAAAAAAATAGATTTAGCAAATTATCATATTCAGAATATTGATAAGCTAGAAACAAAAAGAATTACAATTGAAATTATTGAAGAAATAATTTTGGCTAATGAAAAAAAATAAGTACTTCCTTCTTATTCTGTTAATGTCTGTTGCTTTAATCGGAATTATTTTAGTTCAAAGCTTTTGGATTAAAACTACGATTGACAATAACGAAAGACAATTTTCAATAAATGTAAACCAAGCTCTAAAATCAGTAACAGAGACAATAAAGGACAGGGAGATGAGGGACTATATTGCTGTTTATCAAAAATTAATTGATAGTATTGGTGAACCTAAAGAATCACAATTAACATCAGTTTTTCAATATATAAATAGAAATCAAAATACAAATCAAACTTTTGTATACTCTCATGGTATTCTCGAAGAGGATTATGATATTACCACTAGCTTATTAGAACCAAAGAATCAAGATTCAATATCAATATTAGATTATAAGAGTCTTAAAACTACAACAATAATTGATGATGCTTTTGACAGAGAAATGCAAAATATGAGCTCAATTGAAAGACTTCAAAGAGTTGAAAAAATGTCATTAATTGACAGAGCTAAATACGAATCAGTTTTTAGTGATTTAGCCAATTTAAAACCTATTCATAAAAGAGTTAATAATGTTGAGATTGAACTATTGCTTCAAAGAGAGTTTAAGTTGAGAGATTTAGACCTTGACTATGATTATAGAATATTTGACGGTGAGTTAGCAACAAAAGTTGGATCTGATAGATACACCAACCTTGAAAATATTGAAAAGTATTCAATGCCATTATTTCAAAATGAAAAAGGAGAATCTACATTTTCTCTTGTATTAGGTTTCCCTAATAGAACATCATATATCAGATCGTCTATTTCTTTTCTAATTATTTTATCTGTATTATTTACATTAATCATTATTATTTCTTTTTCGGTAACAATATTTAGTTCAATAAAGCAGAAGAATATTTCTGAAATGAAAACAGATTTTATAAATAATATGACCCATGAGTTTAAAACTCCAATTGCAACCATAGATTTGGCAATTAATGCTGTAAAAAATGAAAAAGTTCAAAATAATGCTCGATTGGTTAATAAATACTTGAATGTGATTGGTGAAGAAAATAAAAGAATGAATTTTCAGGTTGAAAATGTATTAAAAATGTCTCAACTTGAAAATAAAAAAATAGATTTAAATAAAGAGATAATTAATATTCATAGTGTAATTGATAAATCAATAAAGAGCGTTGATTTACTTTTAAAGAACAGTAATGGAAGTATAGTTAGGGATTACAGTGTTAATTTACCTGAGATATTAGTTGCTAAATCTGAGATGGTAAATGTTTTCGTTAATATTTTAGAAAATTCAATTAAATATTCGATTAATAATCCAGTTATAAATGTTAAAACTTATTTAAAAAACAATAATATTATTGTTAGTATTTCAGATAAAGGAATTGGTATGACAAAAAATGTAAAATCTAAAATTTTTGATAATTTTTATAGAGAAACCAAAGGTAATATTCATAATGTAAAGGGTCATGGATTAGGTCTGTCCTATGTTAAGAAGATTATTGATCTACATGGTGGCATGATTTCTGTTATTAGTGAGATAGAAAAGGGTACAACCTTTAATATTTCATTGAATGTCAATTAAAAAAAATATATTATTAGTTGAAGATGACCAAAATTTTGGTTCAATTCTAAATGATTATTTAAGACTTCATTCATATAATACAACTCTTGCAAGAAATGGAATTGAAGGTTTAGAAAAGTTTAAAAAACATTCCTTTGATATGTGCATATTAGATGTTATGATGCCATATAAAGATGGATTTACTCTCGCAGAAGAAATTAGATCAATGGATGATCAAATACCATTAATTTTTCTTACAGCAAAATCTCTAAAGGATGACATGATAAGAGGTTTTAAGATTGGTGCTGATGATTATCTGATAAAACCTTTTGATTCTGAAGTACTTCTTTTAAAAATCAAATCTATTTTTAAAAGAAAAGTTATTGATAAAACAATCAAAGATTTAAAAACTAAGTATACATTTTCAGGTTTTACCTTTAACTCAAAGTTTAGAACACTTAAGTTTAAAGACGAAGATGAGATTACATTGTCTCCTAAAGAATCAAAGCTCTTAAATTTACTACTTGAAAATCAAAATGATTTAACATCGAGAGAAGAAGCTTTAGTTAAGATATGGAATGATGACAATTATTTTACATCAAGAAGTATGGATGTTTATGTTACAAAAATTAGAAAATACCTAAAAAAAGATTCTAATATTTCTATAGAAAACATTCATGGTAAAGGATTTAAATTAAATGTTTAGTTTTTTTTTGGATGAAACTTTTTAACTGTTTCAATCAAATGCTTTTTACTTACATGTAAATATCTTTCTGTCGTCATAATATTTGAGTGTCCAAGCATCTTTTGAATACTAGAAATATCAGCTCCATTTTCAATTAAATGAGTTGCAAATGAGTGTCTTAAAATGTGAGGGCTAATTTTCTTTCTAATTCCTATCCCTTTCTTTGCAATATTTAAAATTGTATATATCATTATTCTTGATAGTTTTCTTCCTCTGTTATTTAGAAAAAGAATATCTTCTTGGCCCTTCTTTGGAGCTATATTAAATCTTTCAGTATTAATGTAGTCTTTAATCATCTCTTTTGCCATTTTACTCATTGGAACAAATCTTTCTTTATTGCCTTTTCCTAAAATTTTGATTAAAAACTCATCAAAAAAAATATCCGATATATTAATATTAATTAATTCAGAAACTCTTAATCCACAACTATATAAAACCTCAGTAATTGCAGTATTTCTTGCACTATTTTTTTTTGATTTGCCCAAAAAGTTAATTATTTCATCTATTTCACTAGTTGTCAACGTATTAGGTATTTTTAAACCTATTTTTGGATATTCTATATTATCTACTGGATTTTCTTTTATTATTTTTTCAATAATTAGGAAGTCAAAAAATTTTTTTAATGATGAAATTAACCTTGATTGACTATTTGAACTTAAATATTTTGATTGTTGAAAAATAAACTCTCTAATATCAGAGTTTTTAATACTATTTGCTTTTAAATATAATTTATTCGCTTTAGAGTGATTAATTAATTTTAAAATATCAAGACCATAACTTTCAATGGTGTTCTCAGAAAGATTTCTTTCAAATTTTAAGAAATTTTTAAAATCTTTGAGTAATGATTGCCAATTCATGTCAAATAGTGATATTTTTACAAATTCAAAACTATATTTTATGAAAATACAAATAATAAATGGTCCTAATCTAAATCTACTTGGTTTGAGAGAAAAAGATGTTTATGGTGATATTAGTTTTGAAACTTATTTTGATAAGCTTAAGACAGATTTTCCCAAGATTGATTTATATTATTTTCAATCAAATATTGAAGGTGAAATAATAAATAAAATACAAGAAATTGGATTTGATTTTGACGGTATTGTTTTAAATGCTGCAGCTTACACTCATACATCAGTAGGAATCGCAGATGCTGTTAGGTCTATAAAAACTCCATTAATTGAAGTGCATATTTCTAATACAATTTCTAGAGAAGATTATAGGCATATTTCATATATAGCACCACATGCAAAAGGAATAATTATGGGATTTGGACTAAAGAGTTATAATCTTGCAATAAGCAGTTTTATTAATAAATAGTTTTCAAAGATGAATTACTTCATCGTATGCATCGGCAACAGCTTCCATGACTGCCTCACTTAATGTTGGATGAGGATGTACAGCTTTTAAAATTTCATGTCCAGTTGTTTCTAATTTTCTACCTACTACTGCTTCTGAAATCATTTCGGTTACATTATTTCCAATCATATGACATCCAAGCCATTCACCGTATTTAGAGTCAAATATAACTTTTACAAATCCTTCAGAATTTCCAGAAGTTTGAGCTTTTCCACTTGCAGTAAATGGAAATTTGCCAACTTTTATATCAAAGCCATTTTCTATTGCTTGTTCTTCCGTAAGCCCAACTGAAGCAATTTCAGGTTTACAATAAGTACATCCTGGTATATTTCCATAATCAAGTGGGTTAACACTCATTCCTTTAATTTTTTCTATACATGTGATTCCCTCAGCTGAGGCTACATGCGCTAGTGCTGGACCGTGTACAACATCTCCGATTGCATAAAATCCATCAACATTTGTTTTATAAAAATCATCAACTAGTATTTTATCTTTTTCTGCTTTAATTTCCAGGTTTTCTAATCCCAAGCCTTCAATATTTGATTTAATTCCAACAGCACTTAATACTACATCAGCTGTCATATTAATTATTTCACCATTAGGATCTTTAATTTTTACATCAACTTTATCTTTAATAACTTCTGATTCAATCAATTCTGAGGATGTCATGATTTTGACGCCTTGTTTTTTTAGTATTTTTTGCAACTCTTTAGAGATATCATCGTCTTCTAATGGTGCAATTTTAGGCAAGTATTCAACTAAGGTGACATTAGTTCCTAGACTGTTATAGAAATATGCAAATTCAACACCAATAGCTCCAGAACCAATTATAATTAAATCTTTGGGTTGTTTTTCTAATGTCATAGCTTCTCTGTATCCAATAATATTTTTTCCATTCTGAACAAGACTATTGATTTCTCTTGACCTTGCACCAGTAGCTATAATAACATGAGAACCACTAATTATGTAAGAATCTTTTTTGTCTTGAATAGTTATTGTCTTATCTGAATTTATAGTTGCATGACCTTTAATGACATTAATTTTA
>CENF01192973.1_pt1 | contig 10904 bp, 10 predicted proteins | sample 361291 | NCBI WGS metagenome assembly CENF01 (sample SAMEA2619399, study PRJEB7988) | marine metagenome | isolation source: saline water (ENVO:00002010), including | reverse complement strand
CGGGCATCTCGGCATAACAATAAAGTCTCTATAAAGTTTAGATTATATATAAAACTTAGTGAGATGAAATTTTAATAGATTAGGATAATTTTATGGACAAAAAAATTCTTAACTCGCTTAATAAGTGGTTAGAAAATAATCTAATTTCAGAATCTGATTACAAAAATATTTTAGATTATGAAAAAAATCTTAATCCATCTCAAAAATCTAAAGTAGCCAAGGCCATTACATTAATTGGTAGCTTATTTTTGCTTTCAGGCTTGTTAGGAACACTTCCTTTGATATGGGACAACTTAACTTACTGGGCTCAACTACTCCTATTGATAGTTACAACGGGTTTTCTAATCTATGCGGCAAATTACAGTGAAAAATTTGAAGACAAAAGTATATTCATTTTTAAATCATCAGAACGCGTATCTTCTGTTCTTTATTTAATATCAACAATTTCTTTTGGTTCTGTAGCGGTTTTTACAGTAAATATTATCAACCGCTCAACAAGTCTAAGCATTTCAGAAGATTTTCAGATTTTAATTGTATCGTTTTTTGTTACTATTTACTCGTTATATCTTTACACCAGAACTCGGCAGATTTTTCAACATGTTGCTCTTTTTTATTCGACAATATTTTTTCTAGGTTCTGTGGGTAATATTATTTTTCCAAATATTGAACCCTGGGCTGGAGGTTTGTTTTTAATTTCAATTGGATTAGTTTGGGGACTTTACACTTTTAATGAGGTGCTTGGGCCAAGTTGGTTGGGTTACTTTCTTTCTACTTCGACAATTTCTATTGGCTCCATTATTTTGATAGATAACTTATTTACTAACAATGATTTACTTGAGATAATATTTCTGATTTTAGGTTCAGTTCTTTTTGTGTGGGCTAGTATTCAGCTCGCTGAACAAGTCATTTTTTACATAGGTGGTCTGGGATTAGTGATCAATCTTCCAAGACTTATAACAGAATTACTCCCAGACAATATTTGGCCACCATTAATTCTTTTCTTAGTAGGAGGAGTACTTGTAGCTGTTGGGCTCTATTTAAACTCTATTAGAGAAAACATAAAAAACAATGACTAACAAACGAGTATTAATTATCTCTATAACGATACTTATAACAACAACAATTATCGTTGCAATATTTGGAATCGTTCCCCTCCCTAACTATGAAGACTTATCATCAGAAAATAATTTTGATGGCAAATTAATTTACTACATGGAGTTGCAGTCGGAAAATATAATTCCCCCAGCTCCAGACATCGTGGACTCATGTATCTTTTATATTGATTTATCAAATGATTTAATAGAGGAAGAAAAAATAATATGCAGTAGTGACTTGTACGATCTTTCTTATGATATTAATTTTTATGATGCGAAAATTTATGAACAAAATAAAATACTCCTTTCATATTGGGACTATCAAACGGGTAACGAGAGGAAAGGTTTAATTGTTGATATAGAATCTGGAAAAATTTCTGACAATACAAATAATAATACTTTTACAGAAGACAACAGAATGAATGTTTACGGAGAAAAATTAATTGATCCGTGGGAAACTTCTGATTACAACTCTCGAGTTATTGGAGTGTATTATGTTGATAGAATTAAAACTGTTGAAGTTTTTAATTCACGAGCCCCATCAAACTACTATTTTGATTCCTTACATTGGTCACCAGATGGAAACAGTATAATTGCTGGAGACTCTGTAAATAATTTAATTATATTTTCTAAAAACAAATCATTTAATCCATTAAGAATAGAGCTAAGTAATAAATCTCCGGATGATGATAGGTTGGAATTAATTCAAGTTTTAGGTTGGACTAATTAAACAAATTTATTTTTAGGTCTTACCCCAATTTCACTGATAACATGAGCAGCACTTTTATTAGCAATGTCTGCGGATTCATTTATCGTTAATCCATTTTGAAGTCCGAAAAGATATCCACCAGCAAAAAAATCGCCTGCACCAGTTTTATCAATTACTTTGGCTTCTGCCGAATTAAAATTATATTGCTTTCCTTCATCCAAAATCAAAACTCCTTCTGGTCCAAGAGTGCAAATTAATTGCTGGACATTAGGAAATTCTTTAACAAAATATTTTATTGCTTCAGCTGTAATGTCTGTCTTAAAAAGTGCATTTAATTCGTCTTCATTACAAAATACGAAATCGATATCACTCTTAATAAAGTCTATAAAGCTCTCTCTATGCATGTCTACACAAAACACATCGGATAAACTTATAGCATTCAATCCTTCCGTTTCTTTATTTAATTTTGCTGCGTGAAGAAAAGCTTCTTTGCTTGAGGGCTTGTCCCACAAGTACCCTTCCATGTATAAAATTTTTGCATCTGAGATTGAGCTTTCATTTAAATCTTTAACTGAAAGATGTTCGCCGGCACCTAAATATGTATTCATTGTTCGTTCGCCATCGGGTGTAATAAAGATTGCACACAACCCAGTTTGATTATCGTCTGTCTCGTAAACAGTAAAATCCTTTAAGCCTGAGTCCTTAAGACTTGTTTGGAATTGTTTCCCTAAATCGTCATTTGATATTTTTCCTATAAACCCAACATCTCCGCCTAATTGAGAAATCCAGTATGCAGTGTTTGCTGCAGAACCACCAGCTTCATATATTGGATCGTTCATATTTTCCAAAAGAAAATTCGAACGAACTTTATCAACAAGAGTCATACGAGCTTTGTTTAAATTCAACTCATCAATTTTAGAATCTTCTATTTGAATTAATGAGTCAACAAGTGCATTTCCAATACAAATTATCACAAATAAATTTTAGATGATTTGTCCAGAATTGCCCTCTAAATCATAAATTTCATCGGTAAAATTTTTAAGCTGCTTCATGCCACCTGTTAAATTGTATGATTCAACATTCTTAGAAATCATAAAATTAGTAACCCTTCCAGATCTGGCTCCGGAACGACATACAAAAATATATTTTTCTTCAATGTTAAAATTATCAATCTTTTCTACAACCTCTCCCATTGGTAGGTGACTTGCAAGTTTGTGGTGACCAGCATCCCATTCATCCTGTTCTCTCACATCAATTAGTTGATAACCCCCTTGAAGCAAGTCTTCAAGATTTTCTGCCTCTACGGAAGGTGTATTATTAATACCTAATACCACTTTGACGCTGCCTCAATCTTCTTACTCGCTCAACTGTTGGTGGGTGGGTGGAAAATAATTTGCTAAAACTATTGCCGGAGAATGCTTTAAGTGGGTCTGAAATAAATAATTGACTGACAGCTGGATTTACATCCATTGGAACTTTTGCATACCTTTCAATTTTTTCTAAAGCAGATGCTAAAGCTAAAGGATTGCCAGAAATCTCTGCACCAGTTTTGTCTGCACCAAATTCTCTTGTTCTAGAAATTGCCATCCTGATAATTAATGAAGCTATTGGTGCCGCAATCATTGCGATGACTATTACTGCTGGATGTGTATTTCTGTTTCTGTTACCACCACCCCAAAAAACCATTCTGGACATAAAGGAAATAGCAGCAGCCAGCATTGCTGCAATACTTGAAACTAGAATGTCTCTATTCTTTATATGTGATAATTCATGCGCAAGGACTCCTTCTAATTCATCTCTATTTAAAAGCTGTAAAATACCGGTTGTTACTGCTACTTTGGCATTTTTTGGATTTCTACCAGTTGCAAAAGCATTTGGTTGATCACTATTAATTACATATAAATCCGGCATTGGCATTTTTTCCTTCTGAATAAGATGGGAAATTATTTGGGTAACTTCTTCATATTCTCCATCTTTAATTGGTTGGGCTCTTGTTGACCTAATAGCCAAATTGCCAGAAAAAAAGTATATAAAAAAATTGAAAATAACAGCAAAAAAGAGAGCAGAGACTACATCAAAGCCTAATGCAGTAGCTGAAAATAAAACGACCAAAGTCATTAATGTAAGTAATAATGTAGTTTTTACAAAATTCATAAGTTAATTATAAATTTGTAATAATTATATTTTTTTTGCTTCTAAACAATAAAAGCCACCGAGTCCGTTTGAGTCGATTAGGGCCTTGAGGCCAGACAACTGACTATTAATTTTCAAATTTTCTATACCTTCAGATAATAAAAGTTTGTTTCGCAAATTATCAAAATACTCATCGAAACCATTATTGATTAAAAAATCTCTCTGAAATGACAAGTTTGATTCATAGCCCAGGGTTTTTAGTTTTCTTATCACAGCAGAAAAATTTACATCATAAGTAATATCTACATTTCCAGGTTCTAATATTGGGTCCACAGAAAGATGGTGGTCTTTATAGGTCCTAAGTAATGACCTGTACTTTCTTTTGGCTCGATCCTTTTGTTCAAAACCATAATCAAAAAAAAGAAAATTTTTCGGACTTAATTTATTGATGATTTTTTCTAAAAATATATCAATATTTGTTTGAATTTCTACATCCATATTTTCATCAGCTTTTATACTGTTCAATTCAATCCACTCAATAATCTTTTTTCTTGCCTCAACAAAATCATATGAAAAGATACCACCATCAAAGCTGACTATTTTTTCCTGCCATTTACCATCTTTATATATTGCAACTGAACAAGGGATATTATCTAAAACTTCATTTCCAAAAACCAAATCACTATTTTTATACGTAAGTTCTTCAAGGCTTGAAGTATTTTGAATATTTTTTTGACTCAACTCTGTTCTAGCAGTCGATGATATTTCAACAGCAAATTTATTTGTAGTTTCAATTTGTTCAATAAGTGATCCCGTTCCGGAACCAAATTCAGTAATATTTACATCTAAATTGTTTTTTTGAATCCATTTATTTAATATTTTTCCAAAATATTCAGAAACTTCTGGAGAAGTTAAAAAATCTCCACTTTTCTTTGATCTAACTTTTTCATTACTAAAAAAACCATATTTTGAATAAAGGGCTTCCTCCATATACTCATCAAAAAATATTTTGTTGGATTTATATTTTTTTAGAAGATAGTTATTAAATTCTTTAAATTCCAAGTTTTAATTACCAAAAAAAATCGAAGAGACTTCACCAAGGTAACTAAATATCCCAGGAAATATACCTGCAACAAATGTTATAAGAACTGTAAAAGCTCCAACAACTTTAAGAGGACTTTGGAATTCAAATGATTTTTCTTCTTCCGGGTTTTTTAGTTCGTCCATCCATATAACTTTTGAAATTCTTGCATAGTAAACAAGTGCTATAACTGCATTTATCGCACCTACTATAGCTAAGGAGATACCGATTATTTCACCAGTACTCAAAAGACTTCTGAAGACCACAAACTTAGCAAACCAACCTCCAAGCGGGGGTATACCTGCCAAAGAGAAAAAGAAAATAGTTGTTAGAACTCCAGCAAGAGGTGAATGTTTCGCAATGCCTCCCCATTCATAAAAATTATCTGATTTAGTAAAGTTCGTAAAAAGATGTACTGATAAAAAGGCTCCTATATTCATAAAGGCATAAATAATTAAATAAGTGACGCTTGCAAAAATACCATCTTGATAATTTCCAGTTATTCCAGATACAGCGAGTGGTGCGATAATAAATCCCGCCTGAGATATTGAAGAATATGCAAGTAACCTAACTGGGTTTGTTTGCTGCAGTGCTACCAAATTTCCTAATGTCATTGTTACACCCGCTATAATTGCCAAAATCACACCCCAGCTTTGCCCAGAACTTTCAAACACCTTGGTCAAAAGTACAATCAATGCCACAAAGCCTGTAGCTTTAGAGCTAACTGAAAGATAAGCAGTTATTGGCAAAGGAGCTCCTTCATAAGTGTCTGGAGCCCATGAGTGAAAAGGAACAACAGATATTTTAAATCCAATTCCTGAAATAACTAAAATAGCACTCAATAAAAGTACTGGTGAAGAACCTAATGAGTTTGCAAGTAAATAGGCAGATATATCTGCGAAAACCAGTTGTCCAGTTAATCCATAAATTAGTGAGAATCCATACAATATCAGAGAAGCTGAGAGAACACCTAGTAAGAAGAATTTAATTGCTCCTTCATTAGATTTTCTGTCTCCTTTTTTCCAGCCTGATAATAAAAACATAGGCGTTGATGCTAGTTCAATTCCAATGAATATTGTAAGGAGGTCCCTAGAGGAACTTACTACCAAAGCGCCTAGTAAAGAACTGAGGAGAAGGTAATAATACTCCCCTTGATAAAACTTATCACTTTCTATGAAGTTTATTGAAAGTAAAAATGTCAAATAAGTGATGAGTATAAACAGACCTTTAAGAATGATTGAAAATTTATCTACTACAAAGCTGTTGCCAAAAGTATAAATTGGATCTGAGTAAGTAGCCCACTGAATTACTAGGGGTGCTAAAGAAGCTAATGTCCCAAAAAGAGCAAAAGCTGCAACATAGTATTTTGATTTTCTTGGAAGAATTAAATCTAATATTAAAGTTCCAACAATAGTGAATATAACTATTAACTCAGTTGAAATTGCAAAGTAGTTTATAGTAATTTTTATCCTCCAAATGCTTTAGAAAGAAGGCTAACAACAGCATCATTAGTTGCTCCAAATATTAGCTTTGGAAATACACCGATAAGAATTGTTAGAATTACCAATGGAATCCATGCAGCTAATTCATAGCCATCTGCATCATGAAGCTCCATTTCATTCCATTCATCAGAAGGTTCACCAAGATTAACTCGTTGCAACATCCACAACAAATATCCTGCGGTTAATACAGTTCCAATAGCACCAGCGACCATTGATCCTCGAAAAACTGTAACATTTAACCCATCAAGTGGGTTAAATGCTCCAAGTAATGCCATAAATTCTCCCCAAAATCCAGCAAGTCCTGGCAGGCCTAAAGAAGCCATTGCAGTAAACCCTAACAGTGCTCCAGTCTTTGGAAGTAGTTTCATATTTCCACCTAACCTTCCCATATCCCGAGTGTGATATGTGTGAGCCATGGATCCTGATAGGAAAAATAATAAGCCAGTGATCACTCCGTGCGCGACCATACCAATCATTGCAGCATTTATACCAATTGGTGTTAATGAAGCTATACCCAACATTACAAAACCCATATGACCAACGGAAGAAAATGCTATTAATCGCTTTAGATCAGTTTGAGCTAAACATGCAAGTGAACCATATATAATCCCTATTGCAGAAAGAATTGCAATCGCAGGCGCCCAGGCTTTTGCTTGTTCTGGAAGTATTGGTATTGCGATTCTAACAAAACCATAAGATCCTAATTTCAAGAGTATTGCTGCTAACAATACTGAACCAACTGTAGGAGCTGCCGTGTGTGCATCCGGAAGCCAGGTATGCAACGGCCACATTGGTACTTTAACCGCAAAGCCCAGAAACAAAACTGCAAAAACTAACATCGCAAATGTTCCTGTAAATGCACCATTAGTTCCAAGTTCAATTAATTCAGGAATGCTAAAAGTTCTATTACCTCTGTAATACAAGCCTAAAAAGCCAAGTAACATAAATGCAGAACCAAATAGAGTGAAAACAAAAAACTTAATACTTGCATATAGTCTTGTTTCAATTTGATTTTTCAATCCTGCTACAGTTCTTACAGTTTTATCTCCCCAAATTCCAATCATGAAATACATTGGAAGAAGAACTATTTCAAAAAATACAAAAAACAATATTAAATCAAGGGCTACAAATGTTCCATTCATACCAGTCTCTAAAACTAGAATTAATGCAAGAAAGCCCTTAGGACTTTTTGGTTCTGGTAAATGCTCAATTGAATAAATAATTGCTAGAACTGTAATAAATGTTGACAAAATTAATAAAGGAAGAGATATCCCATCAATCCCAATTTCATAATTTGCATTGATACTTTTTATCCATGAAATTTTATTTCCTAGTTGTAATTTGTCTGCATTGGAGAAATCAAATTGAGGAATGAGCAAGGCACTTATAATAAATGTAAGTATTGATGATACTAATGCAAAGCCTTTAATTAAAAGCTCTTGACTTTTTGGTATTGCTGTCAAAATTAATGCACTAATTAAAGGCAGAAAGACTACTACCGTCAATCCTGTACCGTTTGATAATAATTCCACTTTTCCTCCTATATAATAAACAAAATTAATAAACTAATCGTCACAACGCCACCTAAAAACAACATTAAATATTGCTGTGTTCTTCCTGTCTGTAATAACTTAACCTTTCCACCCAAGCTATCCGTTCCAGTGGAAGACATATTCAAAACCTTATCAATTCCATCTTGATCAATATTGTTATAAACTATTGCGCCCATAAATGATGCGAGCTGACCAACGCCATTTACAAATCTATCAATTACATTTGTGTTAAAAACATCAACTGCTTTAGCCATGTTTAATTTGATTGGATCAATAATAAATTTAAAATAGAAATCATCAATGTAGTATTTGTTTTCTAAAACTTTCCAAATTGGTTCGATTTTGATTTTATCGTCTCCGGTCTCGGCACTTCCTTGTATTTGGTATAAATAGTAACCTAGACCTATTCCAAGTAACCCTGCAGTTAAACCAAGTCCTAATGCAAATAAATCAAAGCTCTCTGGGTGATATTCAATAATAGGAGTTTTACGAGTAGTTACCCATTTGGTAAAGCCTGTGTAAACTCCTGGAATATTAACCCAACCAGAACCGGCCGCAAATACTGCTAATACTACTAAAGGTGTGGTCATCATAGAGTCTGACTCATGGGGATGGCCATGACCTCTATACTCACCCAAGAAAGTAAGACATACTGCTCTAGTCATGTAAAAAGCAGTTATGAAAGCACCTAATACCGCAATGAAGAAAAAAGTTGTTTCCCCTTCGTGATTAAAAGAGGCAAGTATTTCATCTTTAGAAAAGAAGCCTGCGAAAGGTGGTAAACCGGCAAGTGCCACTGTTCCAATAATAAAAGTTGAAAAAGTTTTTGGCATGACTTTTCTTAAACCGCCCATCTCTAACATGCTATTACTGTGTACTGCATGGATTACAGAACCAGCTCCTAGAAATAAAAGAGCTTTAAAAAATGCATGAGTCCACAAATGAAAGAGTGCAGCAGTGTACGCTCCAGAACCAATAGCTGCAACCATATAGCCAAGCTGACTTACAGTTGAATAAGCGAGAACTTTCTTTAGATCATCTTGAACAATTGCTATAAGTCCGGCAGTGAGAAGAGTAATCACTCCAAATAACATTACAATATCTAATGCTTCATTTGCTATGCCTTGATAAAAAGGAAACATTCTAGCTAATAGGTAAACTCCTGCAGTTACCATCGTTGCAGCATGCATTAGTGCTGAAACTGGAGTTGGGCCTGCCATTGCATCAGGTAGCCAAACGTGTAATGGAAACTGTGCACTTTTACCCATTGCGCCTATAAATAGCAATATCCCGGCAACAAATGCTACATTTTTTATTGCTGGATAATCATGAGTTGCTTGATATAAAATCTCAGATATTCTCAAAGTGCCAGTATTTAAAGCCAGGATAATTATTCCAATCATTAAGCCCACATCGGCAATCTTATTTGTTATAAAAGCCTTCATTGCTGCAGAAGAGTTATCTTTAATTTCCCAATAGTGGCCGATAAGTAAATAAGAACAGACTCCAACCAATTCCCAACCAATTAAAATTTGGATCAATGTTGGTGAAGAAACTAATACAAGCATACTGCCTGCAAATAAAGTCAAAGACGTGAAGAAGAAAGTATATCTTATTTCACCTTCCATGTAATTTGTCGCATAAATAAATACAAGAAGTGCAACGAGTCCAACAACAAAGTACATCATGATTGATAGACCATCTACTACCCAACCGAATTCAATATCAAATTGACCAATACTTCCAACATTAATAAAAAATTCATTGGCAACTCCTTCAGTTACATGAAGGTACATTAGAGCTAAGCTATAAATAAATATTATTCCGATTGCACCTAATGCGATTTCAGCACCCTTGAGTGGAAGGCTCTTCCCTACAAAAGTAATTACCAGTGCAGCTATAAAGGGAAGAACTACAAGAACCCAAGCAAATTCAGCAAGGATTCCTCCATCTGTATAGACAACCTCTCCCTCAGCGAATAAATTAATATTTGTTTTTACCATTTCATTAAATCAAATTCGTTAATGTTTGCGGTTTGTCTATTTCTAAACAACATGAGAACAATTGCAAGACCAATTCCAACCTCAGCAGCAGCAATTGTAATAATAAAAATTGTGAAAATTTGTCCTTGCATCAATGTGTCTGCAAGCATGGTGTCGAACATAATAAAGTTGATATTGACAGAATTTAAAATTAACTCAATTGACAATAAAACCATTACGGCATTTCTTCTAACTAATATCCCATATATACCTAAAGAAAATAAAGCAGCTGCAACAACTAATACAGGCTGAACAATCATACTTGATCCTCATCAATTAATGCTTCATCTTTCCTAGCAAGTGTTATGCCTCCAATTAAAGCTGCGAGTAAAACAAAAGACACCAATTCAAACGGGAATATAAATCTAGTTAACAATATTTCACCTAATAGCTCTGTTGAAGATCCAGATGTTATTGTCACATCACCATCAAAACCGTTAATTAATATATATGAAAATAAAAGAAAAATTGATCCGGATATTGCTGCGCCCAATTTTTTGTTTTTATCGTTATCAAGTTCTGCATTTTTTCCAAGGGGAGCACGTGTAATCATAATTCCGAATAAGAAAAGCACTATTACTGCCCCGATATAAACTAGAACCAGCACAAGTGCTACGAACTCTGTGGACAACATTAAGAACAATACTGCGGTTAACGCTAGTGTAAAAACAAGTGAAATAGCGGCATGAATAACATTTGAAGTTGTAACAACCCTTATTGCTGTAGAAAGAAGCGCAAGAAGAATGAAATAAGTTACAATTTCAAAAATTTCCATTTTTAGCTTTCTAGA
>CENF01106100.1_pt1 | contig 10930 bp, 10 predicted proteins | sample 361291 | NCBI WGS metagenome assembly CENF01 (sample SAMEA2619399, study PRJEB7988) | marine metagenome | isolation source: saline water (ENVO:00002010), including | reverse complement strand
GCATCAGTAAAGAAAGTTTCATTAAATTCCGCTCCGCCTGTTATTTGGATTATGGGACGAACAGATACTCCGGGTTGTTCCATAGGAACAAGAAGGTAGCTGAGACCGTTGTGTTTTATGGTGTCTTTGCCTGTTCTGGCAACGACGAAAATCCAATCGGCAAACTGGGCGAGGGATGTCCAGACTTTTTGCCCGTTCAATACCCATTCGTCGCCTTGGAGTTCAGCTTTGGTATGAACATTTGATAGATCCGACCCAGCGTCAGGCTCACTGTAGCCTTGGCACCAAAGCTCATCGCCTGAAAGAATTGGTGGGACAAAGCGACTTTGTTGCTCTTTCGTTCCGAAAGCCATAAGGGTAGGCCCTAGCAGGGTTACTCCCATATTGGGTATTCTGCCGGGGGCAAGTGCTTCTACATAAGTTTTGTGGAATAGAACTTGTTCAACTAATGAGCATTCTCTTCCACCTATAGATTTGGGGAAATCAATGCCTAACCAACCGCCTTTTGCTAGTTCTTTTTCCCATTCGATTTGTAGTTCTGCTGGGACATCATCGTGCCCTGTTAAGCCTTTTCCTTTTAGAGTGACGAAGTCGCCAACTATGTGCTCCTCCAACCAGGTTCGTACTTCATCTACGAACTGTTTTTCTGTTGTCGAATAGGTGAAATCCATAAGTAGTTCTTGTTGATATTCCTATTTTCAGGTTACTATCGCAACTTTCTATTTTGCCTATTCCTAATTTCAGTTTGTTCTGTAGCTTCTTCTACAAGCCTTTGGTAACGTTCAAGCTTTTCATGGGAAATGAGCCCTTCTTTGACTGCTTTTTGTACGGCACAGTGTGGTTCTGCTTTGTGAGTACAATCCTTGAAACGGCACTTTTGACTGGTAAGAAATATTGACTCGAAAACTCTATCAATTCCCTTTTCTGCATTCCATAAGCCAACTCCTCGTATCCCAGGGGTGTCAATGATTATCCCCCCTGAGGGGATTAATATCATTTCACGAGCTGTGGTTGTGTGCCTACCCTTTTTATCCTTTAGGCGGACTTCCTTCGTTTCTTGTATTTCTTGCCCTGCGAGATAATTAACGAGTGTGGATTTTCCAACACCTGACTCACCAAGCAAAACAAGGGTTTGGTTTGGAGTAAGTAATGCTCCTATATCTGATTTTCCTTCAGCGGAGAAAGAACTGGTCTTGACTTTTTGCACTTGAGGAAATTCGTTGTCTAGCTCATTCCATTCTGCTGGAATTCCAAAATCTGTTTTTGATAGTACGAGTACCGCTTTTGCCTCACTGGTTGCTGCAACTACGAGTAGCCGCTCTATACGTGCAAGATTTATTGGTCTATCTGCTGATAGGACTATTGCAACTACATCTACATTGGTCGCCAATATTTGCGGCCGTTCGATTTCGGCAGGGTCCCGTCTGACGATTTGTGAATATCGAGGGAGAACTGACTCCACGACATAGCCTTGTTCAGGGCTGACAAATACTTTTACCCAATCTCCGGTAACTGGAGCTGTTATTGATTTCGCTCTTTGGCTATCTGATAGCGCTCGAACTTCTCCGTTTGAGGTTAGAACATCGACCTCGCCTCTATCAACGCGACGAACCCTTCCGATATCGCCTGATAGAAGTGTTTCATTTGTCCGGTTTGTATAGTTTTCCCACCCTAGTTCTTTGAGACTGACCATGGTTTCAGCAATAATTAGTTGTCATGAAGTTCCTCGTTGAGGCCTTGCCAACTTGAGTTGTCGCCACGAAGAAGAACTTCGACTATTCCAGTTGTTGAGTTTCTTCGGAAGAGAAGATTATCTTTCCCTGAAAGTAATTTAGCTTTCACAGTTGACCCATCTGGGACCTTAACTAGGGTTCCAGCTGTTACGTATAGGCCTGCTTCAACAACACATTCATCGCCGAGAGAGATACCGATTCCGGCCTCTGCTCCAAGAAGACAATTTTGGCCTATCGATATTACCTCAGTCCCTCCGCCGGAAAGGGTCCCCATTATTGAGGCTCCTCCACCAATGTCCGAGCCATCGCCGACTATCACACCTGCCGATATGCGCCCTTCAACCATTGATGCCCCTAGTGTCCCAGCATTGAAATTGCAAAATCCTTCATGCATGATTGTGGTGCCATCTGCAAGATGTGCTCCAAGCCTTACCCTGTTAGCGTCGGCTATTCGAACGCCCGAAGGGATAACATAATCAGTCATGCGCGGGAATTTATCTACCCCGTGCACGTATACCTCTTTATGATCTGCGATTAGCGAAAGTCTTTTAGCGTTAAAGTCGGTGATCTCAAATGGTCCGAGATTGGTCCATACACAGTTCGTCAGTTTTCCGAAGATTCCAGAGAGGTTTATTGTGTTGGGTTGAACTAGCCTTGAAGATAGCAGGTGAAGACGGAGGTAACTATCGATGGCGTCAACAGGGTCATCGGATGAATCTGCAATGAAACAGACAACAGCAATACGTTCACCGTTTATTGATTTCCCATTGATGGCGGCATCTGATATGAGTTCTACGGACCTGATGGTTTCCTCTTCATAGTCAACGTTTGTTAACGCTGTAGTGAGTGATTCCTGAATCTTTTGGAGGGTTCCGATATCCAGTTCGTATGTTTTGGTTATACCTTCCCATTTAGTTGCCTGGGCAAGTACGGCACATGAGTAGGGGTCTGACCCGAGCTGGGGCGTTGGGTAGAGGACATCCAGTATTGTTCCGCTACTACTTTTCGTCGCTAGACCGATTCCGAAAGAGAATGGTGCCTTATAGTTGTGTAGGCTTTTCTCAAGTTCATCTTGATGTTCTTTAAGTTGTTCAAGGCTTTGCATTTCTGTCATAGAAGAGACGTTAGCGGGTAAATGGGATGCTTGGGTCGTTTGGGGTACCGTTATCTGGTGAGTTTCGATAGAGCCAAGGTCATTAACGGTGAATTTGCGTCTTCTACCCCACCTGAATTTTTATTCGTTTGTGGTGCTATTTCACAATACTTAGGTGCGGCTCTTGCGTATAGCCTTTTTGATGATATTGGGACAAGTTTGGTAGCGACGTTACGGGTCATCGGTGCAGCCTGTGTTCTTATTCTGTTAAGGCGAACATGGAAACGTTCTGTGCAGGAACTTGATTTGGCTTGGACTGCGTTATTTGGAATTGTTCTGGCCGGAATGAATCTTTGTTTTTATTTGGCTATAGATAATCTTCCATTGGGAAATGCAGTTGCGATTGAGTTTCTAGGTCCCATCGCTGTGGCAGCGCTGGGTAATAGGTCATTCAAAAATTTGACTTCGCTTGTTATTGCCAGTCTGGGAGTTCTTTTCCTTGCTCAAGTAACTTCTGAAGGGACCATTGCAGGTGTTCTGCTTGCTCTTGCTGCAGGTACTTTATGGGCGTTTTATATTGTCTTGGGTAGTAGGGTTGCTCGGTCTGGAGCTCACCTAGATGGGTTAGGGGTTGGCATGCTGATTGGAGGATTGATGATTTCTCCGACAGCGATAGCCTCAATCGGAAATGCATTTGAATCCCCTCTGCTTATTTTAGTTGCGCTTTCAACTGGAATTTTGGGAAATGTGATTCCATACGGAATTGATCAGGTCGTCCTCAAGAGAATTACTAAAACCAGGTTTGCTTTCTTGCAATCGCTATTGCCTGCCACCGCATCATGCGTTGGCTTCATAGTATTACAGCAGAGGGTGACAGCTAGTGAAATTATCGGAATTAGTTTGATTATCTGTGCAATTCTTCTGAGAGGTAAAGAAGATTAATCATTTTTCTGATTCAAGACTCTTCTCGCTTGTTTCGCAAGGGCCTCATCTACCATTTGACCATCGAAAACGATTGAAGCTGTACCATCAGCGACTGCCTCATCATAAACTTTAAGAAGCTTTGTGGCTCTTTTGATCTCCTCTGGTGTTGGTGAAAATGATTGGTTGGCTAAGGCAACCTGCAAGGGATGAATGCATAGCTTTCCGGAAAATCCAAGCGATTTTGCTTGTAGAGCTTCTCTTTCAAATCGATCATTATCAGAAAAGTCAGCCACGATTTGATCAACTACTGGAATACCGAAAAGGCGACTACTGATTCCCATTTGAGTCCTAGCGAACAGCACTTCGTCGTTTTCATAAGTACGAAATCCTCCTAGGTCATGAATGTAATCTTCAGCCCCAAAATATGCTCCAGATACAGAACCCGTGCTGAAAATTTCTTGTACTGACATGAGTCCTTTTACTGTCTCGATTCCAACTAATATTTTTGCATTAACCGAGTTGCGCTCTAGCGCTTGAGTGACTTGTTCAATCTCTGAAGGGTCATTTACTTTTGGTATTATGATGCCAGTTATTTGGGGAGGTACAGATCGGATATCTTCTTCAAAGTGCTGCGAAACTAGGGCGTTCACTCGAACATAAGTAGTGGCATTGGTTTGAGTTTGTTCTTGGGTGAACATTTGGAGATTTTCTCGCGCCACATGCTTCTCTGAATCCGGGACAGCGTCTTCAAGGTCGATAATTGCGATATCCGGTTGGATTATAGAAAATTTCTGGAGGAGCTCATATTTATTACCTGGTGCAAAGAGCATGCTTCTCATATTCTGTGTCATTGAAATCCTTCCAATTTTTTAAAATATTCTAACGCCTCAGGGTTCTCTAATGCTTCGGTATTCTGCACTTGTTTCCCCTCTAGAGTGGCTTTAATTGCAAGTTCGGAGAGTTTCCCACTGCGTGTCTTCGGCAACTCAGGAACAGCTTCAATTATTTCTGGTACATGCCGAGGTGACGCCTGCTGGCGGAGTTCCGATTTGATCCGCTCGCGTATTCTGTCATCTAGTTTGTGGCCATCCGATAGGACAACGAACAGGACTACCCTATTGTCTCCATTCCAGTTTTGACTTACAACAGCGCTTTCACTGATTTGTTTCAAGGTATCCACAACGGCGTATATTTCTGCAGTCCCTATTCTCACACCTCCAGGGTTTAACGTTGCGTCTGAGCGACCGTGGATAATAATCCCATTTGATGACGTCCATTCTGCGAAGTCTCCTTGATGCCATTTCCCTTCGAACCTTTTGAAGTACGCATCTCGATATTTATTGCCATCAGGGTCGTTAAGGAATTGGACTGGCATAGATGGAAATGCGCTGGCACAAACTAATTCTCCTTGTTCACCGATACTTACTTTGTCCCCGTGATCGTTGAGAATCTCTATGTTCATTCCTAGAGCGGCTTTTTGTATTTCGCCTTTATTGACGGGACCTGTGGGGTCTCCAGCAACAAGGCATCCGCACAGGTCTGTGCCTCCAGACATTGATTGAAGGTGCACATCTGTTTTGATGTTTCGGTAAACGTAATCAAAACTTTCTGGGATTAGGGTTGAGCCGGTTGAACAGATTGTTTTTAGAGTTGATAGTTTGTGAGTTTCTATCGGCTTTAGCTGCGCTTTAGCACAGGCATCAATATATTTTGCAGAAACTCCAAAGAGGGTTACGCCGAATTCATCAACCATATCGAATAGAACAGATGGCTTTGGATGGAATGGAGAACCATCATAAAGCACCACTGTTGCTGTGGAACCAAGAGCGGATATTAACCAATTCCACATCATCCATCCTGTTGTTGTGTAGTAGAAGACCCGATCTCCGGGTTGAATATCACACTGAAATGCGTGCTCTGCAAGGTGCTTAAGGAGAACTCCCCCTGACTTATGCACTATGCATTTGGGTTTTCCAGTTGTCCCCGAAGAGTAAAGTACATACCAGGGATGGTTAAAATTGTGGGCTGGGAAGTCAACCTTCGTAGCGCTATGTCTTTTCAAAAAAGTTTCCCAGTTCTCCCTTTCGTCATTGGCGAATGGTTCCGTTCTTTCCAATTCTTCTGTTGGGTAGGGCACGACAATAGTCTGCCTAACCGAGGGTAAACCAAGCTCAACTTGATCAATCTTGTCCATCAATGAGAACCATTTCCCCCCGTATGAATACCGATCAGTCACGAAGAGCAATTTAGGCTCTACCTGCATGAAGCGGTCAAGTAAACCTCGTGTACCAAAATCAGGTGATGTAGATGTAAAGACCGCACCCAAACTTGCCGCTGCAATCATGATTGCGATGGCTTCAGGTCGATTTGGTAGCCAAGCCGCAATGCAGTCACCACTTCTGATGCCGAGCTCCCTGAAACCCTTTTGCAGAGAAGCAACCTGTTTAGTGAGTTGGGCCCATGTCACTTTCTCTATTTGTCCAAGCTCGTTTTTCCAGATTATTGCTTCGCTGTGATCATTTCTCTTTAATAGGTTTTGGGCTATGTTCATCGTTGAATTAGGGAAAAAAATGCTGTCTTGGAACTCCCCCGCATCTGCAAAAGTTTCATTACCGGAACTTCCAATTACGCCAAGGTATTTATATGCGTGACTCCAGAAATCTTCGTTTGATTTTATGCTCCATTCATGTATGGCATCGTAGTTTGGAAGTTTAATATCAAATTGGGATTCAGCAGTCCTGGCAAAATCCATGAGGCGTGTTTCGTCAATTCTTTCTTTTGAGGGTTCCCAAAGTTGTGTCACATATCCAGCATAGTCCTGTGTTTGGGGACGTAAACCCTACCTTTAAAGGGAGTTGCGTGGAGCTGAGGGGAGTCGAACCCCTGGCCTCCTCGATGCGACCGAGGCGCTCTAGCCAGCTGAGCTACAGCCCCAATGTATCTATTAGGTTACCGAGAAGAGGCTGCGGTTACGCTTATATACTGTCCGTTCCAGTGGCTGCAAAATCTAATGCCGCTGTAGAACCTGTCTGTAGTATCGCTTTACGTGATTGTTCGATTTCTCGCTGGTATTGCACTAGTGCCCAAACATATAGGAAAAGTAGGGCGTCGGTGAAGAAATGAAGCGCTATGAATCCTCCACCTGCAACTATTGCTAGGAAAAGTGTGAAGACGACGGCCCCACCCAGACCAAGTAATACTTTTCGGCGACGGATACGGGCTTGTTCACTTGTAAGTTCCATGGGATTCATCCCCTTTTTTCTTGAGTCAAGTGGTGGCTCGACTAACGAATGTCCTGGTTGTAGTCCTGCTCCCAAATATTGTTGAGAGTTATGTAATGGGACTACGACGGCTTTGGCACTTCTTCTAATGCGAAACCGACTTGCTGTATTGCTAAGAGCAAGTGAAGGTGCCGTTATACGGTTTCGTAGCCAATAAACACCGGCCCCTAACCATAAAATAGCTAACGCAATTAACAGCATTTCTCCACCAAACTCTTATAGCTGTACGATTAAAATTTTTGCACTAATTCTTTGCCAAATGGTGGATACGCAGGGAATTTAGTGAATTGATAATTTCTTTTCTGTAAAGATTTTTATTCTTCGCGTTTGTAGGAGCCTGATTTCCCACCAGTTTTCTCCCATAGCGAAATCTCAGAAATAACCATCGCCTTATCCATGCTTTTACACATGTCATAAATTGTTAGAGCAGCAACTGAACATGCTGTTAAAGCTTCCATCTCTACACCGGTTTTCCCCTCAGTAGAAACTTTTGCCTCAATAGCCACATGGTCCTCACGAATCCTCAAATCCACAGAAACTGCGTTGATTGCAAGTGGGTGACATAGTGGGATGAGTTCTGATGTTTTCTTTGATGCTTGAATTCCTGCTATTCGGGCTGCGGCAAAGACATCGCCTTTAGGAACCTCTCCATCATTGAGTTTAATTAGCGTATCTTGGTTCATAAAAACCTTTGCCCTTGCAGTTGCTTCTCTAAGAGTCGGGTCTTTCGTGGCGATATTAACCATATGTGCTTGTCCGGTTTCATCAAGATGCGAAAATTCTTGGTCCATTTTTAGCCGCCAATCTGAGACATGGATTTACTTGGGCGAATGAAAATTGACTTCCCTATTTGATGACCTGCCCACTTTTCTTGTACTCCTGCAACAAACAGGTTTGCGATATCATCATCAGTAGCGCCGTTGCGTAGAAGGTTTCGCATGTCATAGTCTTTCAAAGCAAAGAGACAATTCCGAAATTTCCCATCAGCAGTTAGTCTTATCCTGTCACAGGAGTCGCAGAAAGCTTCGGTAACTGTTGCGATAACGCCGATTTCTCCTGCTCCATCTGCGTACTTCCATCTTGCTGCGGGGGCATTACCGCGTTGTAGAGGAACAATTTCATGACGTGAGGAAATGAGTTCCAAAATTTCAGTTAGTGGCATAACACGGTCGTTGCTCCACTCTTCATCGGCATCTAAGGGCATAAACTCAATGAAACGAACTGTGACCCTTTTCTCTCTTCCGAACTCGACGAAGTCCAGTATCTCATCGTCGTTGATTCCTTTCATCACGACCATGTTGATTTTTACGGGATCAAAACCTGAAGCTCTGGCTGCGTCTATTCCCTGGAGGACTTGTTCAAGATTATCACGTCTCGTAAGGTCCTTGAATCGGTCACGGTGGAGTGAATCGAGCGAGATATTGATTCTGTCTAAACCTGCTGTCTTTAGCTTTTTAGCCATTAGCGGCAGAGTTACCCCGTTTGTGGTCATTGACAGGTCTACTGGCAGTTGACTTAGTCGGTTAATTAGGTCTGGGAGATTTGCGCGTACTGTTGGTTCCCCTCCGGTTAAACGGATACTCTCTACCCCAAAGCGCAAGACGAGTAGTGATGCGAGTCGTTCAATTTCCTCAAAGGAAAGAAGGTCTTCGCGAGGAGTCCACTCCAGCCCTTCTTCGGGCATGCAATAGGTGCAACGAAAATTGCATCTATCTGTTATTGAGATTCTCAGGTCTTTATGGACCCTGTCATGTGTGTCAATGAGTTTTAAAGTCATATATTGCTATGTTAGCGGGAGTGATCAATCTAGGAAAAGAAAATCTAATGTTGAGCCTCGGGTAACTCCATTTCCATCTGGCAGGATGGCTAGGGCGTTCGCTCCAGCCATCCCTGTTAACTGGTGTGAGCCTTGATGCCCTGCTGAATGAATCTTGGGCGCTCCTTCAGCCACGTCGACTGATACTCTGAAAAAATGTGTTTTGCCATCCGGTTTTCTTTTGAAATCTTGAGCAGCTTCTCCCTCGAAAAAAGTTCGGAACGGTTTATTATCTCCTGACATTTTTTTTAACGCAGGGCGAGCAAATAACTCGTAAGAAACCATTGATGACACAGGATTACCTGGTAAGCCGAACACTGGGAGTTCATTCACTATTCCGAAAGCGAGGGGCTTTGCGGGCTTGATTGCAACTTGCATCCACCTCATCTCGCCAAGTCTGTTCAAAACAATTTTGACGTAATCAAAATCTCCCATGCTGACACCTCCAGTCGTGATGAGAGCGTCACAAGAATCTTGTGCCTTCTTGATTGTTTCTTCAATCGCTGTTTCATTATCTGGTATCAATCCAAAATCAATAGTTTGAAATCCATCTCTTTCAAGAAGTGCTAATAGTGAAAATCTGTTTGAGTCTCTTATTTGTCCAGGCTTGAGTTGCTGAGGGCCTTCAATAAGTTCATCACCAGTTGAGAAGATTCCTACTGTGGGCGTTCTTATTGCCGCGACTTGATAGATCCCCAAACTGGCAAGAAGGCCAAGATGAGCTGCATTGAGTGACGTACCTTCAGATATTACTAAATCACCAGGTTCTAAGTCTTCGCCACTTCGTCTTATATGTTGCCCCTCTGAAACTTCTTTTTTTATTGCAACGACTGATTCACTGTCTTGCTGCTCGGTCCACTCAACCATAACTACCGCATCTGCGCCATCGGGTATGGGTGCACCTGTCATGATTTTTGAGCATTCTCCCGACTGGATGCTAAAGGTGGGTGGTTTCCCTGCAGCTATTGTTTCAAGCACTTTGAGTGATACGGGTGTTTCTTGATCTGCACTTTTGGTGTCTATAGCTTTCACTGCGTAACCGTCTACAGCTGTGTTGTCAAAGGGAGGAATGCTTTCGGTGGACATTATGGGTTCAGCTATGAATCTGTTCCTTCCTTCTAGAAGGTGCACATTTTCACTTTCTAGAGTTTTCATGCTCTCCATGACATAGCTTTGGGCGTCCTTTAACGGAATCATGAATTCATGCTAACAAATGTTAGGACATGCCGGACACTTGCTTTATTCAACGAAGGACTATCATGATGAAGTGACTTGGTGGTATTTCTTAATTCCTGTGAGCTATGCCTTTGGGATCTTCCCTACTGCGCAATTAGTTGCGGGCTTACTGGGGCACGACCCCACTGAGGAGGGGTCCGGGAACCCTGGAGCCTCAAACGTGTATAGAGTCGCTGGGGCGAAGGCAGGAATTCTCGTCCTTGCGGGGGATGTGATGAAAGGCTTTACGCCAGCGTTGGTTTGCTATTTCATTGATGGAAGACTCCTTGGTTTGTTAGCTGGAGTTAGCGCAATGCTCGGCCACATATTCCCAGTAACCAGAAAGTTCTCTGGTGGAAAGGGCGTAGCGACGATTGGTGGTGTCGGAATCGCCTTATACCCACTGGTTGCGATCATCGCTATTGTGATCTGGTTTCCTATTATGAAATTATTTCGGAAAGCTTCTGTCGGTTCGCTTGTTTTGATAGGCATCTTCCCAATCGGAGTTTTGGTTAGCTCATCGGGATCTCTCAAAGAGTTTTTCGTTTCTCTAGCAGCATCTCTTATTGTCTTGTCAAGACATAGTGAGAATATCCGACGTTTGATTAGCGGTGATGAACAAGCAATTGATTAGTTGAATCTTCCTGTAGAGTTTTCTTTTGGGAAACTAGTGCGGTTTGCCATAAAGTGATGGAGAATTAGAATGCCAACGTACGACTATAAATGCGACACATGCGAGCATACCTTCGAACTTTTCCAGTCATTTTCCGAAGACCCACTCTCTAAATGCACTAAGGAAGTTTGCAATGGCCCTGGTAACGGATCGGTGAGGAAGATTTTTTCAGCGCCTGGAATCTCATTCAAGGGC
>CENF01215576.1_pt1 | contig 10986 bp, 10 predicted proteins | sample 361291 | NCBI WGS metagenome assembly CENF01 (sample SAMEA2619399, study PRJEB7988) | marine metagenome | isolation source: saline water (ENVO:00002010), including | reverse complement strand
GGTGTTTATAGTGATGAAAAAAACTTAGATGGAACCTATATACATCCTAATGATATAGATGAATTAACAAAATTTGTTCAAAATATTGATTCTGATGTTAAAGAATTTTCAGGTAATTTATACGTTGTTAACGGAAAGTTAATTGATAAAAATCATACAATACTCCATTCCAGGTCAATTGCGGAAGATGTTGTTATTACAGATAATGATACATCTAATCTATATTCCGGAACGTTAAATGTGTCAAATGGAAAAGTAAGTATGGGTGAAGTTGATATTCAGGGTAAGTCATTAGTTAGTTCTGCTGAGTTAACTGCAAAAGCCTTTTCACAGGGTATTCTCGGTCAGTATGGAGGAAAATTAGTTGCTATTGCTTTACTGCTATTTGCTTTTTCTACTTCAATTACATGGTGCTATTATGGTGACAGGTCAACAGCATATATTTTTGGCGAAAAAGGCGTAGTTTGGTATAGAAATTTTTATGTTCTATGTTTTATTTTAGCTGCAGTTATTGATACTACTGTTGTATGGAATATTGCTTATGTGGTAGTGGCGTTGGTTTCAATACCAAATTTGATTGCTATGTTTGTTTTAAGAAAAGAGATGAAAAAGTTATCAGATGATTTTAATATCACTTAACTCTTAATAGCGAGATAATTTCTAAATGGTCTGAATTTGGAAATTGATCAAATAGCTCTATATCATCAATATAATGGCTTGTAAGTCTCTTAATATCATTAATATATGTTTTAGGATTGCATGATATATAGATAATATTTTTAAATTTTTTAAGTATATTTAAAGTATTAAAATCTAAACCTGATCTTGGTGGATCAACAATGACATGAGAGAAGTCATAATCAGTTATTTTTATGTCACCCATTCTTCTAAATTTTTTACCTTCAAAAAGATGTGAAACTTCACTTGATGATAATCTTGAGTATGAAATATTATTAATATTATTTTCTATTAATGCTTTATTAAGACATTTAATTGATATCCTATTATTTTCAGTTGCAAGAATTTTAGTAAATACTTTTGATAAAGGAAGTGTGAATGTACCAACACCACAATAAAGCTCAAGTAAATCTTTTTGTTTATTTATAAGCGATATTACTTTGCTAATCATTTTAGGCAACATAAATTTATTTGGTTGAAAAAAACAATTATCTGTTTGATAGATTTTAATTTTATTATCAATAAAATTAGTTAAATAATTAGAATTTGTTGAATACAAAAAATTTTTAGATCTTAAAAGAATATTAATTTTTAAATCTTTTGATAACTCTTTAATAATTTTTATCAAGTCTTCATTTATAGTTTTGTGATAAACCAAAGTTACCATCACGTCATCATTATTATTTGAACGAAAATTAATTTGAAAAAGTTTTTCTTTTATTTCAAAATTATTATTAATTATATTTAATAATTCAGGCATTAATATTTGAATAGACTTAACAGCTTTGTTAAATGATTTTAAATATTTTTTGTTATCATTTTCATGCATTAAGTATGAGTTTTTATAATATCCAAATTCACATCTCTGTCTAAATCCAGATGGTGGACTAAGATTTATAGTTATTTTTTTTGAATAAAATGAAGAGATATTGTTACTAAAATTGCAAAACTTATTCATAAATTATGGAGTATTATTCTTGTAATTATTAAAACTATACATATAAATATTATATTAAGTGCTATAAATAAAATGATTATTTTCTTTAAAGATAATCTTTTTAGATCATTTTTAAGATCTATTTTTTTTCTTATTCCTAAAAATGAACTTATAATTCTATAAAACCACATATTTTATGAGTAAATTAATTAATATAACTAAATCAGCAGAAAAGTATCTATCAAAGCTAATTCAAGATAAGAATGAAACAGACTTATCAATTAGAATCTTTATAGCTGATCCAGGCACACCAAAAGCTGAAACATGCCTTGCTTATTGTAAACCAGATGAGGTAATGCCTGATGATTTGATTATTAATCTTGATTTAATAACTGTAAATATAGAAAAAAGAAGTATACCTTTCATGAAGGATACTGAGGTTAATTTTGATAATGATACTTTTGGTGGCCAACTTACTATAAAAGCTCCTAATGCAAGAATGCCTAATATTTCACCTGATAGCCCAATAGAAGATAGAATAAATTATATAATTTATAATGAAATTAACCCAATGTTAGAATCTCATGGCGGTGAAGTCAGCCTTATTGAATTTAACGATAAAAATGAAGCTGTTCTTCAGTTTGGTGGTGGTTGTCAAGGCTGTGGTATGGTTGATGTGACATTGAAAGATGGGATAGAAAAAACTCTTATTGAACAGCTACCAGAGATCAAAGCTGTTAAAGATTTAACAGATCATTCAGTCGATGATAACGCATACTATAAGTAGTTTATATTTTCTTTACTGATAACAAAATACCAAATTTAGGATGCTCAAATAAATGTATTTCATCATTAAAAATTCTTTTTTCTTCATCGATATAAATATTTAGGTCAGTACCTGAAATTAATTCATCATCCTTTTTAGAATCTATAATTAATAAATTTTCAGAATTGCTCGGATAGTTTATGTTTAAATCATATTCTAAAGTATTACCTTTACTAGAATAAATTTTATTTTCTAGATCTTTTATATGAGAATCAATTGATTTGATTTGTATTTTTTTATTATTTATACCAATAAAAGATTTTATTTCAGCATGCATAAACCTTTTTTTATATAATTTTAAATAAAATCCAAATTCTTTTGTTTTGTCTTCATAATACAAATACTTGCTTGATTCGAAAGTTTCGATACCCTGAACCCAGCTTTTTGTATCAATCAAATCTATATCATTATCATTAATCATCATTGTTTTAATTTTATTCAATGTACTAATATTTTTAGTCTCTCTAAACCAGTTTTTAGGGTTTGGGTTAAATGAATTATCTGATGAGCTTTTAGACTCAGGATTAAGATAATTTGGTTTTATGTTTAAGAATAAATTTGAAAAGAAAGAATTATTTTTGGAGAAATTATTTAGTGCTGATTTATTTATATATAAATCTGGATTATAAAACTTAATTACTTTTTCATCTGGAATTTTTAATTCATTAGTAAATTTTTCTATTGAGCTATTATTTATATACTTAAATATAATAATTTCTACTTTAAATTCATCAATAATTTCTTCAGAGTTAAGATGTATATTTAATAATATTAATATTGATAATAACTGAGTAATTTTCATAAAATTAAAGGTTAACATTTTTTAATTTTATAAACATGAACTATTTAAGTATTTTATACGTATTATGTTTATTTTTAAGCTTTATGTTGTGTATAATAATGTCCTTATTTTATCAATCAATAAAAAAAATTAAAAAATTATGGATATAAACTTTAGTAAAGAAGATATTGCGTTTAGGGATGAAGTTAGAGATTGGTTGGCTAACGACTATCCAAAACATGTAAAGGAAAAAACAGATAAGGATATAACAATAACTAAAGAAGATTTAGTTGATTTTCATAAAGCCCTATCAAAAAAAGGTTGGATGGGATATAACTGGCCAGTTGAATATGGAGGAACTGGTTGGTCAGCTTCAAAACTTTATATATTTAATAAAGAACTAGGCTTGGCAGGTTGTCCGCCAATACTTCCATTTGGCGTTGGCATGGTAGGACCAGTTATTTATACATATGGTAATGATGAACAAAAAGATAGGTTTCTTCCCGATATCCTTAACTTTGATACATGGTGGTGCCAAGGGTACTCAGAACCTGGATCTGGTTCAGATTTAGCTTCTTTAAAAACCAAGGCGGTTCTTAGAAATGATCTTGATGAGGATTATTATGTTGTTAACGGATCAAAAACATGGACAACTTTAGCTCAAAATGCTGATTGGATTTTTTGTTTAGTCAGAACTGATAATAGTGGAATTAAACAAGAAGGTATTTCTTTCTTACTTATTGATATGAAATCTCCTGGAATAGAAGTAAAACCAATTATAACAATTGATGGAGATCATGAAGTTAATTCTGTCTTCTTTTCAGATGTAAAAGTTCCTGCTAAAAATTTAATAGGTGAAGAAGGCAAGGGATGGACTTATGCAAAATTTTTATTGGCCCATGAAAGATTTGGAATTGCAGCAGTTGGATCGTCAATGCGTCAACTTGATAAATTAAAAAAAATTGTTAATGATCTGGGTAATTCTGATCTCCAAAAAAAGGTTAATGAGCTTCAGGTATCTTTGTCTGCTCTAGAGATAACTGAATTAAGATTATTATCAGCTCTTGAGAATGGTGGTCATCCAGGTGCAGAGTCATCAATACTTAAAATTAAAGGAACTGAGATGCAGCAGAAAATATCAGAGTTATTTGTTGAAGCTTCAGGTGAATATGCACTTATGTATCCTGGACCTCATGGATATGAAAGTAATTTTAAACCTGCAGCCCCTGATTATGCAGCAAATGGTTTATCTGCATTTCTAAACTTACGTAAAACATCAATATATGGTGGAAGCAACGAAATTCAAAAAAATATTCTTTCTAAGTTTGTTTTAGGTGTGTAAATATGAATCTTAACTATAACGAAGAACAGATTATGCTTCGTGAACAGATTCAAAAATTTTGTGATTCAGAATATGATTTCTATAGAAGAGAGGAAATTGTTAAATCTTCCAATGATTTTGATCCAAACGTTTGGAAACTTTTTTCGGAACAAGGATGGCTTTCAATGCCTATTTCTGAGAGTGCTGGAGGCTTAGGTTTTGGACCTATTGAATTATCAATATTATTTGAGGAATTTGGAAAAGCTTTAGTTATTGAACCTTATCTATCTACAGTTATCTTATCAGGCACATTACTTGATCAATCAACATATGCTAAAAAGAATGAATTAATTGAAAAAATTTGTGCTGGTGAAATGCATATATCACTTGCTTATGCAGAAGCTAACAAAAGTTATGATTATTTAAATACAAATACCACCCTTGATTCTAAATATATACTTAATGGAACAAAAACACTTGTATTAAATGGGGCTAATGCTGAAAAGATAATATGTACTTGTAATACCGATGGTGAATTTAAAGTAATTCTAGTAGATGCAAACTTGGACGGTGTATCAATAAACTCCTTTCCTACTGTTGATGGTCAGTCTTGTGCTGAAGTGTCATTTGAAAATGTAAAATTAGATGATAATTGTATTATTGCAAGCGGCAATGCTGCTGAAGATTTAGTTAAAAAAACTATAAATTTAGCAACACTTTGTATTTGTGCTGAAGCTGTAGGTTGTATGGAGTCATGTTATTCAAAGACTTTACAATACACAAAAGAAAGAGAACAATTTGGTCAGCCTATTTCAAGCTTTCAAGTTCTTCAACACAGAATGGTTGATATGTTTATTGAAGCTGATTTAGCAAAATCATTATTAATTAAAGCTACCCTAGAAGTTAATAATCGCTCTGATGATATGTATAAACATGTTTCAGCACTCAAATCTTATATTGGTAAATCTGGTAAATTTTCTGCTCAGGAAGCTGTTCAATTACATGGAGGAATGGGAGTTAGTGAGGAAATGATGATAGGGCATTATTTAAAAAAAATGGTGTCAATAGATGCTTTATTTGGGAATTCTGATTATCATCTTAATAAATTTGCAATTTAACATTATTTAGCTATTCAAATAAATATACTTATAATCATTAAATGTCAGATAAAAAAGATATAAATTTTCAATCCACAGAAAGACAAAAACGTATATTGCCTGAAGATTCATTTGGTGATTGGAAGTGGCGTGAAGCATTAGCTGAATTAATGGTTCCATTAATTGGTACTTTATATAGAAATGGTATCAATATAATGATTTATGGAAAATCTTTAGTTAATGAGTCTCCTGTTGCTATTATGAAAGCTCATAGATTTGCAAGACAGGCTGATAATAATGAATTAAGCGAATTTGAAACATATCCGATGATTCAATATATATCTACATTAAATATTAAAGATTGCGAGATTGATATTGGAGAAGTTGCAGTAAAATGTCCATTTTTTAATGAAATAAAAGATGATCAATCAAAAGTAGCTGATTATATTAATGATGAATTAAAAACAGTTATTAATAAAAAATCAAACAGGCCTATTGAACCGAAAAACATAGTTTTATATGGATTTGGAAGAATTGGAAGGCTTGTTGCTAGAATGATGACACAAACAACAGGACCAGGTAATTATTTTTTACTTAAAGCAATTGTTATAAGAAAAGGTTCTGATGATGACATTTATAAAAGAGCTAGCTTATTAACAAGGGACTCGGTTCATGGTCCATTTGATGGCACTGTTAGGGTTGATGAAGAAAACTCATCATTAATTATCAATGGTAATGTAGTAAAAATTATATATGCAACCGGTCCAGAGAAAGTTTCATACTCAGATCATGGAATTAACAATCCTATAGTTATAGATAACACTGGTGTGTGGAGAACTGAGGAAGACTTAACAAGACATATTAAATCGGGAGCTGATAAAGTAATCTTAACAGCGCCTGCTAAAGGCGATTTAAAAAATATAGTTTATGGTATTAATGATAATATTTTAAATGATAATGATGATATTATTTCAGCTGCTTCTTGCACGACTAATGCTATCGTTCCAGTTTTAAAAGCATTAAATGATGAGTTTAATATAGAAAATGGCCATATTGAAACAGTGCATGCATATACAAACGATCAAAATTTAATTGATAATTTCCATAAAGGTGATAGAAGAGGTAGAGGTGCTCCACTAAATATGGTACTTACAACCACAGGAGCTGTAAAAGCAGTTTCAAAAGCGTTACCTGAGCTAGAAGGAAAACTTACAGGTAATGCTATTAGAGTTCCTACGCCAAACGTTAGTTTGGCAATATTATCATTATCTTTAAATAAACCTGTAACTACTGATGAAGTAAATGAATATCTTAAAGGGGTCGCTTTTCACTCAAAATATAGGGAAATTATAGGTTATGTTAATTCCCCTGAGATTGTTTCAACTGATTTCTATTCTAGTCCTTTTGCATCAGTTATTGACTCACAAGCAACCATAACTAGCGGTAAAAGACTTACATTATATTGCTGGTATGACAATGAATATGGTTACACTAAACAGGTTATAGGATTAGCAAAAAAAATTGCTAAAATTGATCTGCCAAGGTTACCTATTCCAATTAGTTAAAATCATAGTATCAAAGCAACTTTGGCTTTATAATTCTATTGTTTTATAGTTTATTTAACTTTAATAAGGCACACATAAAGTGATTAAAATTAAAAAAGGTCTAGATCTGCCAATATCTGGCTCACCTTTGCTATCAATAACTGATCAACCTAAAATAATGTCTGTTGCATTATTATCAAATGACTTTGTTGGGATGAAACCAACAATGATGGTTAAGGTAAATGATAAAGTTAAAGCAGGACAAAAACTCTTTGAAGATAAAAAGAATAAAGGGATATTTTTTACATCTCCAGCAGGTGGAACTATTAAAGCAATTAATAGAGGAGAAAAAAGAAGATTTATTTCAATTGAAATAGAAGTTAGCAATAATGAGGAGTTTGAGGTATTTGAGATTACAGATAATAAAAATGATATTCAATCAACTTTAATAAGTTCAGGTTTATGGAATTCATTTAGGACAAGACCATTTAATAGAACACCTAAAGTATCTGATATTCCTGATAAAGTTTTTATAAATTGTTGCGATACAAATCCACTTGCTGCTGACCCTTATGAAATAATCAAACTTGATCAAGATATATTTGATGAAGGACTTAGAGTTATATCTAATTTATTTGATTGCGATATACATTTAACTTATCAAAATAATAACTTTGATACTTCAAATAATGATATAAATTATCATCAAGTCAATGGTCCACATCCAGCTGGATTAAGTAGCATACATATTTCAAATATATACCCTGTTAATCTTTCAAGAACAGTTTGGACAATAAATTATCAAGATATTATCTCAATAGGTTATTTATCTTTAAATAATAAAATTAGAACCTACAAAAATATCAGCTTAGCTGGCCCTAGTGTTTTTGAACCATCATTAATAAAAGTAAGACATGGTGCAAATATTGATGAACTGGTAGCTGGAAAAGTTGAACCAGGGTCGAGAGTTATTTCAGGATCAGTTTTATATGGTCACATCTCAAAAGATGTAATGAATTACTTGGGTTTCTATGATTCTCAAATATCATGCATACCTGATGAATTAAATGATAATTTTTTGAGTTGGTTAAATCCAGGATCAAAATTACATTCAAAAGTAAATGTTTTTAAATCTTCTTTTTTTAAACCAAGTGATTTCATATTTAATACATCTAACAATGGAGCTGATAGAGCAATTGTTCCAATATCATCATATGAAGAAGTATTACCTATGAATATTCTTGTTACACAATTACTTAAATCACTGGTAGTTGCTGATACAGAACTTTCTATAGATTTAGGCATGTTAGAATTAGTGCCTGAAGATTTAGCATTATGTTCTTACATATGTCCAAGCAAGTATGATTATTCATCACTTCTTATTGATAATTTAAACAAAACTTTTTCTGAGCTATGAAATCATTAAGAAACATTATAAATAAAATGAAACCAAGCTTTGTTGGCGAGGGAAAATACTCTAAATGGTTTCCATTATTTGATGCTTTTGAGAACTTTTTTTATTCATCTTCTGGAAAAACAACAAATCCTACTCATGTAAAAGATGCTATAGATATACAAAAGATAATGGTAGTAGTTTGGTTAGCAACATTTCCAACCATGTTTTTTGGCATGTACAACCTTGGATCACATTCTTTAGAATATTTAGAACTAATCGGTCAACAGAATACAGGTGATTGGCATCATGCGATTGTTAATATTGTTGGTTATGACTCATCAAGCTTTTTTGCCAAGTTATGGTTTGGCGCGGCATATTTTATCCCAATATATGTTGTTGTGTTTGTGGTTGGTATTGGCTGGGAAATCGTTTTTGCTGTAATAAGAAAACATGAGATAAATGAAGGCGCGTTTGTATCAACAGTTCTATTTTCTCTTAGCTGTCCTCCTGATATACCCTTATGGCAAGCTGCCCTTGGGATAACTTTTGGATTAGTTATTGGTAAGGAAATCTTTGGCGGTACTGGTAAAAATTTTTTAAATCCAGCACTTACGGGTAGAGCGTTTATTTATTTTGCATATCCTGCACAGCTATCAGGTGACAAAGTTTGGATAGCAGGACTATCTGATTATAATATAGTCCCAGAGGGTTATAGTGGTGCAACTGCATTGGGTGTAGCCGCAGAAAAAGGCATCCCGGGTCTTAACGACAGTTTTTCTTGGTTTGATGCGTTTATTGGTAATGTACCAGGATCTGTAGGTGAAACATCTGTTATAGCTATTTTAATAGGCTTAGCAATTTTATTGATTACAAAGGTAGCATCATACAGAATAGTATTAGGTACTTTAATTGGAATGATTTTTATGTCTTCAATATTAAATATTGTTGGCTCAGATACAAATCCAATGTTTTATGTTCCATGGTATTGGCATGCTGTAATGGGTAGTTTTGCTTTCGGTTTGGTTTTTATGGCAACAGAACCTGTTTCTGGATCTGGAACAAATACAGGAAGATGGGTTTATGGTTTTACGATAGGAGTCTTAGTTATATTAATAAGAGTTATTAATCCAGCTTTTCCAGAAGGAATGATGCTTGCCATATTATTTGCTAATTTATTGGCTCCTGTTATCGACCACATGGTTGTAATTAATAATATACGTAAAAGAAAGGTTTTATTAAATGAATGAGTCTATTTTAAAAACTATAGGTGTTGCATTTTGTGTATGCTTGATGTGCTCTTTGATTGTTTCATTTTCCGCTGTAAGTCTTAGAGATATGCAAAAAGAAAATAAATTAAATGATAAAAGAATTAAAATATTACAAACTGCAGATATCTATAATCCTAATGAAGATATTAAAAATCAATTTTTAAAGTTAGAAACTAAGTTTCTTGATTTTAATACTGGTAAGTTAATGGATACTTATTTAAATTATTCATTGGAGGAATATGATCCAATTACATCTACTAGAGATTTAAATCTATCAACAAAAGTGTCTCAATCTGATGATATTGCTATTATTAAGAATAGAGAGAATGTTGGTAAAATCTATATCCTTCGTAACGATGACTATTCCATAGATAAATTAATTCTTCCTATAAGAGGATATGGTTTATGGGGGACTTTATATGGATATATTTCAATCAAAAGTGATTTCAATACTGTATCAAGAATAGAGTTTTATGACCATAAAGAAACACCTGGTTTAGGTGCTGAAGTAGACAATCCGAAATGGAAAAATTTATGGACAGGAAAAAAGATTTATCAAAATGGTGAAGTTTCACTTAATGTTATAAAAGGTAGAGTTACAGATGATGATAAATTATATGAATATAAGATTGATGGATTATCAGGAGCTACTATAACAGGTAGAGGTGTTACAAATATGATTGTTTATTGGTTTGGTGAGTCCGGTTATTCTAAATTGTTTGAAGAGTTAAATTATGAATCTTAAAAGATATAAAGAGGTGCTTTTCAAGCCATTGATAGATGAAAATCCAATTACTCTTCAAATACTGGGAATTTGTTCTGCTTTAGCAGTTACAAATAATTTATCAGTAACAATGGTTATGTGCGTTGCTGTTATAAGTGTTATTTCTTTCTCAAATTTATTTATATCACTAATAAGAAACTATATACCTAGCTCTATAAGAATTATTGTACAAATGACCATTATTGCATCATTGGTTATTGTCGTAGATGAATTATTAAAAGCTTATGACTATGAAACAAGTAAAAAATTATCTGTATTCGTTGGTTTAATTATTACGAATTGTATTGTGATGGGAAGGGCAGAAGCATTTGCTATGAAAGAAAAACCATTATTAAGTTTTTTTGATGGTCTTGG
>CENF01137562.1_pt1 | contig 10998 bp, 13 predicted proteins | sample 361291 | NCBI WGS metagenome assembly CENF01 (sample SAMEA2619399, study PRJEB7988) | marine metagenome | isolation source: saline water (ENVO:00002010), including | reverse complement strand
TTACCAAATAGTTCACAGGGGGTCAACCAAATGGCAGTTCACGGTATTCAAAAAACAAATTTTCAGTGCTCTGACATTTTCGTCGACTCCATTTGATTTGGCCACTCAAACAATGCCAAGCTCAATAAAAAGGTCAACCTCCGGATCCTTGCGCAGCTCTTTCATGGCAAAACTTTGCTGCTTCTTAGCCTCTTCTGTCTTGGCATGTCCTTCACCAAAAAAAGCCGCGTACGCGTGAGTGACACGGCCAAACAAATCCTCAGCCTCGTGGTACTTCTCCACCTTGCAACAATATTCAGCGAGGTCGTAGGTCGCCTCGTACGTGGCAATGTGATCCTCACCAAACACGCGCTTGTGTGTATCGAGAACTTCGCGCATAACCTGCAGGCCCGCCTCTTGTTCCCCCTTGCAAAAACAGACACTAGCGAACAACTTCAAAGGCTCAATGATGTGGACTTCGCTGCATATATTCGAGCGAAAGTACGCCGTCAGCACCTCGTCAATCAGAGGCTCGACCTCCGCATCCTGCTGTTGGGCATGCAAGACTTGTGCAAGACAGGTCTTCGCGGAAAGCGTCGTTTCATCCTCGGGCCCGACAGAGCGTTCCAGCGCCGACACGACCGGCCACAGCATGTCTTCGGCCCACAGGAGCTTTCTGAGTTTCAAAAGAGTCCTGGCCGCGTCAATTTTGGCGCACAAGACGTCCTTGTCGTTTTTGCCCAGTTGCGTCTTCAGAATCCTGACCACCCTCTTCCGGGCTTTGAGTGCCGGGGCGTAGTTTTTCTGCGCTTCGTATGAATCAGCCAGCGCTTTCAGGGCCGCGACAATCCTTGGGTCCTGCTTGCCGTACAGCGCCTGGCATGCGCGCAGGATATCCTTCCATACCTTCTTCGCTTTGTCGTGTTGGCATTTGACAGTGAAGACTTCCGCGCGATGCGCAGACACTGCCACCCACTTGGCGTCGCGCGGCATGCTGCGGGCGTGGATTGCCGTCGTTAATTTTTCGAAAAATTTCTATGTATTTTTTTGTGGCTGTCTCAGTTCAGTACTAGAGGTTTGTTTTTTGTTTCTAACACCAAATTGATTTTTTCCAAAAAAATCACTGTTACAACCAAAGTCACACCACATGCCCACCGACGTCCTGGCCTGGGCGCTGCAGAACCTGCCGGCCGATTTTTTCGCACGGGACCACACACTCTGCCCACCCGAGTGCACGGTCAAGCTGCGTGCCGCCTCCAAAAAAATCCGGCAGCTCTTGGACGCGCTGGCAGTCAACCCTCCCACCGCCGTCACGACAACATCCTCTACAAGCGGGGACGCCATCGTGTCCGGGCTGCGCACGCTGCACACGTGGTCGTGCGTCGTGTCCGTGACCATCAGCCGCACCGGGCTCCCTCCGCTGTCAGACAGTCAGATTGTCGACGTGCTGCAGGCGCTGCGCCACGCGGGGACCGTCGAGCGGCTGGACCTGCAGGAAAACGACATACTGTACGGTGAGACCATCGCGCGCCTGGGGGAGACGGTGGCGCAGAACCCCAACCTGCACGTACTGAACTTGGCACACAACAATATCGGCAAATTCCTGCCAATCCTATGCCGCCCGCTGCTCAAGCACAATGCCGTGACCGTGCTCAATCTCTCCAACAACAACGTGGCCGTGCAGTCTCTGTGGTGCCTCGCCGTGTTCCGGCACCTGCGCGTGCTCGACCTGTCGCACAACAACCTCGGCGTCTTTGTGCGGATTTTTTTCGTGGCGCTGCAGTACTTTGAGTTCCTGCAGGTGCTGCAGCTCGAAGACACCAATCTGTGCGACGCCGAAAGCGGGTGTCTCTTTGACGCGCTGCGCGTGTACAGCCTCTGCCCGGAGCTGCGGTGTGTCGGCCTCAAGCACAACAACCTCGGCGCCAACGCGTGCCGCAAGCTGGACAAGTTTCTGGCGACACGCGACGGGTCGTGCTGCGTCAATATCTGCCACAACAAGATTGGCGGGGAGGGCTACGAAGCCGTCGCCAGTGCCATCAATCAGGGCCTCGTCCAGTGCAGCTACAACCGGATTTTGTTCATGTGCGAGCAGGAAGAGGTGGTCAAGGCGATCACGACGACGGCGTGCTTCGTCGAGCGCGCGCTGCGGGCCTTTTGCGAGCACCGCGACGTCTCGTTTGACTTGGTGTACTTTACGTGTCGCGGGCAAGTGCTGACGGGCCAGGAGATTCTGGGCGAGCGCGTCGCGGGGATAGTGTATAGTTTGTCGGTGACGGACGCGAGTTTTCTGGGCGTGGGGGATATTGAGATTGAGTGCCGGGCAGCGGTGGCGTGACTTTCGGTTGCTCGGTGGCTTAGTCTGTTGTTTTGTGCCTTTTTATCTGTCTGTATCGAACCAAAAAATGCACAGCATGTTCTACGTGATGAAGTATTGGTCGACAATGTCACGTGGCTATAAGCCATGTGCACCTTCCCAAAAAACTACAGCAAGCTCTGGGCTATGGCTTCCTTGATCGCCACGCGCTCGCTGGCTCGGGTGGCAGCGCGAGAAACTGGCATCCGAAGTTTCTCCAGATCATAAAACTCGAGCTTGGGGTGTCCCTTGTGCTTCAGCTTCCCGCCGAGCTGGATGCGGTAACCCCGATGCTTCCACGTATACGGGTCAAACACCCGCAGTGGAGTCTGGCCGTCGCTGTTCTTCTTGCCGCGCGCGCGAAAGCCAAAGTCGTTGAACCACTTGTTCAGGTTCCTCTGCGCGAGCTCGGGGCTGTCCGACATGGGGAACAGGCACTCGGCGAGCCCCGCGCGCACGGCCTTGTCGTTGCTGAACGCACTGCAGCCCAGCAAAGGGTGGCAGGGGCCATCGCGCATGGTCGGAATGTTGTGCTCGTGCAGAAACTGAAGCACTTGAAAAATTTTGCCCTGCTGTGAATCGGTAGGAACATACAGAGCGATACCACCGCGCAGGGGCACCTGGCAGACCCACGAAGGCGCCTCGTTCGCGAGCTTGTAGGTTGCCGATGCGAAGTTTCCACCGGAACACAGCGCGAGAGCGGGGAGGGTGCTGAGGTCGGGGAGCTTGTGCATGTTGTCAAAGGCATAAGCCGCTGTCAGCGCTTCACCTTTTTCCGTCGCGTCCACCATTGCATCTTCGCGCTTTGGCTGGATCACCGCCGCGTGCACAATCGCAGGCGACACGCCAGGCTCGATGTCCAGGGCCGCCGCCGCGGCCAGCGCCAGCAGTCCCGTCGCCGCCTGCGTGTGCATTCGCGCTGGTTTGCTTCCGAATGCCAGTCTGGCGAACTTGGGACGCGAATGTCCCATTAAAATATTGCGCCAAGAATTTGAGCCAAAATAGTTCATCAATTTTTGATTTTTGCTTTGTGTAATTCTATATAAAATTACAGTTATCCTTTTTTTCTCTTCCTGCAGTCTATGATCAGCGACCCTTCCCGGCCCAACTCGCTCCTGCAGGACGTGGTCTTGTTTGTGCTGGGTGGCCTGCTGCTGCTGTGCCTGCTGATCACCGTATGGCTGCGGAGGCATCGTGGTCGCGCGGAGAGTTATACTGCGAACGAGCTGCAGACAGACCTGAACGACGACGAGACGTTCCACGGGCGACCTGATGCGGCCGCGCAAGTGACCTCGTGAAAAGTGAAACGTCGGAATTACCTCGGTTCGTTGTTCTTTTCTTTGGTATATTCAGCATGGGTATCCTTTGCCTGAGGCGGCTGCGCAAGTGACCTCGTGAAAAATAAAATGTTGCAGATACCTCCTCTTGTCTGACTCTCTCAAAGTTTCCTCTAGTCACACCACCATCCGCAAACGCCATGCCCACAGAGAGCCTGTACCTGCTCTGCCGCCACGACAACCTCATGAACGGTTTTTTGTGCAAGCAGTGCCTGGAGGAAGGCATCGGTGGCGAGGGCTTGTGCAATAATCGCGACCCGTGCCAGCATGGGAAGGCGTGGATCCTGGAGCGCCTGAATTGGTTGCAGGTCGAAAAACAACTGCACCGCAACAAGTTTCTCGCCTTTGCCATGGCTACGCACCCCCGCCTTGGCAGTATGACGGAACCGCCGGTGATCCACACGGAGACCACGACCCGAACCACGGGCAAGCACGTGGAAATTATTTCACGCACGGTGGTCGAGAGTCGGCACTGTGTGTTTGGCACGATGCCGGCGGACGTGCTGGAAAAAATCTGGCAGGTGTATGTTGCTGATGAATCGCAGTCTTTTTTTTGGACGCGGGCCGGGGCGTGATGGTTCTTGTGGTATCACATGGATCTACCTTGATTTCTTTCATTAAATGCCCACAAGTAAATTACACTGAACACCTAAACATCAACTTGGTCAGCAACGCAGCGCCGCCACGCGCTTCTCCGCGTCCCGCACCGTCTGGTACTGCCGCACCGACACCGTCTGATACCGCGGATTCTCCGTGTCCGTGTCAAAGTACAGATACTCAATGTACAGCACGGGCAGCGCAAACTTGCTGTTGGCCCGCTGCCGGCGAGCCACGTTGCGCTCGCGTTTCTCGATCCGCTCCATCATGAACTGCACGCGCTCCCGTAGAGCGTCCACATACTCCTGCCCGGACACGCCACGCCCGTGCCGCCCCGACGCATTTTTGTATTGGTCTGGGTTGAGGCGAAAAATCACGTGCGGTCTGCCACCCGACGCGTGCACCATGCTGAGCATGCGCTCCATTTCCTTGGCGGGCGGCCGCGCACGGTGCTGCGCCTCGTCGACCTCGATTACAATGTCGTACTCACAGCCCTCGCGGACAAGGCGAAAGTCAGCGCGCACGGCGGCGACGCGGCTGCGCGTGCGGGGGTCGGTCTGGTTGTGCAGCATGCTTTGGAACCCGCACATTTCGAGCTGCGCTTTGACCAAAATTTCGGCACGGCCCTGCGCACGGACGTCCTTCTTGCAGCACTTGGCGCACGCGCCGTAGACGTCTTTGTACTTGCCGCGCAGCTGTGTTTCGTGGCAGACGGGGCAGACGGGCATGTTGCGTGGCTTTGCAGGTTGCACCTCGTGTTATATACACTTTACTCAGGGATTTTAAAGGTTTCTCGTGACTACTCTGCACGGCTTAAATTTCTCTATATAAACAGATGTTGCAGCTCGTGGTACAAGCTCAATGCCGACACGCAAGGCGTGGTTTTTGGCGGGTTCTCTGGGTTCCTGTGCAATTTATTACATATTGCGCTCTGGTACAGATCCACCGGAGCCGTTGACGATTGATCAAAAAAAAACAAGACGTATCCGCTCCCACCTTTCTGGCAATCACCCTGCCGTAGCTGGTGGGGATGACTGCATTTCCCGTAAATTTGCGCAACTAAGGTCACATGCTTCTGCGGAATCTTGCGCCGGAGAAGCAGATACAAGAAGGCACATATGCGGTACAGTTTCACATTTCGTGTTGTGAATCTTGGAATCGACTTCTCTAGTTTTAGCAGTACAGTCGGAACAAAAAAAAAATCCACAATCAATTTTCCAAAAAAATCCCAAGGCACCACCATGGGCGTGCATGACCTGAACAACGCCCTGCTGAAGTTGGCGCAAGACCTGGGATTCTTACCGACGCTTTCGCACAGGCTGGGCATTGAAGCACTGCGCGAGATCAGCAAGCATGCTAGTGTGCCACTCAAAAAAGTGCGGCGATGGAACAATAATCGCAACTACCGACTGACGCATGGCGACAGCAACCGCCCGTGCTTTATCGATAAGGAGGGTCGGGATTTTTTGAGCAATGTGTTTGCGCAGGATCCGCGTCCCAGCCTGGAGCAGATGCAGGCACTGGCACTGGCGCTTGGCGTGAAGCAGATGTATGTTTGTCGGTTTTTCCGCCGCCGGCGGTACATGGCCAAGCAGAAGGCGCAGGGAGCGACGGCAGACAGCTTCATGGTTTTTTAGTCGCTATCTTGGCGTTGACGGATCATAGCATGGTTTTTGCATGCTTACCGCGCGATGGACGTCGTTGTTTGTATATAAATACATCGTTCGTTTTCGGGGGTGGGCTTGTGTCGTTTACCACGCTGTTCCATGCATAGTCTGCCACGCATAAAAAACTGTCGATGTTTTTTTTGCCGGCGCGGGTTTCGTCTCAAGTGTCGGGGGCTATGTGTGAACACCAAGCTGCCACCCACACGTGACACACCGTCCGTGCCACCGGCCCCGAGGATGCAGGCGTTGGCACTGGCGTGCAGGTGCCTGCTGTGCCGCCGTGGATGGAACACAAAATGTGGGACCCTGCGTGTGTTGGTGAAGGCGCGGACACGCTTCCGCAAACGGCCTGGGCGGTGACTTTTTTGCCGTGTCTTTGCTCTTCAATAAGTGCCACCTAGATCACTCCGCCACTGCACGCGAGCAAGATACCCATGTAAAATCGATTTAATACAACCACGTCGGAAACAAGGCCTGCCACGCAAGGCGGGCCTCCTGCACCACAATATCAGCCACGCGGCGAACCTCCTCCGGATCCACCGCGCACAAATCCTCGTCTGCACCGTGCAGCGTCTCGGTGCAGCACAAGAACAGCATCGTGTGCAGCTGCTGGAACACCTCGTTCTCGTCCAGGTTCGCCTGCATGGCAAGGGCCAGCAAGGCGCGCGGGGTGTCCATGCCGACCATGGCCAAGCGAACCGACAGCTGCGGCGACAGCTGCGGCAGCATGCTCATGTCGCCCTGCAGCAGCGGCGACGCGTCGGTCATGCGGTGTACGGCGTCCTTGAGCGCGCAGACAATCTCGGGCGCCTCGCCGAGCTGGGCTTGCATGTGGTGCTCATCGGTGTCCAGGCACAGGAACGTGGCCAAAAGATCCATCGGCGCACCAGTCTTGGCGCGCTCCAGCCGCGACATGGCGCTGTCGTCTACGCACGCGACCTGCAGCATGCTTCCGCGTGGATCCTCGAAAGAGACGTAAATATGTATTTTTCGGAAAATTTTACTGTGGATTTACCAAAACAAGTAACTATGTTTGAACTTGGTACATTTGGGTCCGGTGACTTTACAGGTACAAATATTAGTATTTTCTAGTAAAGTCATGTCAAAAGTTTTATGTATGGAGGCCACAACTCAACTTTTATTTTAAAACAGTCACATTTCACTGTGAAACAATTTGAAAGTCAACACTCGCGTCTGCTGTCATTGAGGAATGGACACTTCTTACAACCCAACAGGAATTGAGTGTGTTGTAAAATTACTATAGTTTACAACCACGTCTCCACCGGCGTGGAAAGAGACGTCCGGCCTCGCAACACAATATAGCCGTTGAAACTGTCAACCCACCCCAACCCCATGCACAGTCACCAGCCCAAAACCCATGCACAGTCACCAGCCCAAAACCCATGCATAGTCACCACCCCACGCGCTTCAAGTACGAGTGCGAAAAATCATACAGCTTGCGCACGGCGCGCAGGCACCCCGCGACCACGTCACTGCCCACGACGTGGTTCGCGCGCAGCGCCTGCGAAATTTCGACGCAGTGGTCTCGCATTTGCTTCAATGCCCTTTCTTCCCAGTAGGGCGAGTGCTTGCCTTCAACCGTGAACACGAGGCAGCTGGCGGCAAGCCGCAGAAAATCCGCATTGCTGATGAGCGTGCCCGGCGTGCTGTGCTCGAGCAGCAGGAACGCGTGCCGGGAAAAGTCATACATGCGGCAGCAGATCTGGTACGCCGCGTGGTGTTGCGCGCACGGGGCGGTGCTCGCGCACAGGCAGGTGCCCCCGAGCTCCTGGTACAGCATGTAGAGGACATTGAGTCGTATTTTGACCGTGTTCAGGCACTCGCCGACGCGAATCTGTGCCACGGCCTCGACAATGTGCCGGACGCTCTCAAACGAGCTCTCGCCGACAATCTTGTAGCGCACCGCCGTGCGCAGGAGGATGCGCAGCACGTCGGTCACCATCTTGGCGTTGCGCTCGTACCGGACCACCAGCCGCGCACAGTGCTCGGCAAACGGCACGGCGTGGCTGCGCGGGACCATGTCGTACAGCAGGAGGAGGTCCAGCGTGCGCACGTACGCGTGCTCCAGGATGCGGTTGTCGGTGGATGCAGGGCGTGGTGCTGCCTGTTTTTATGGTATGATTGAGTCTGTATACCTTGAAAACTTCCGAAACATCACATAGAAATACCTGCTGTCTCAAAACACCGAAACTTACTATACGAAAACGCAAAAATATCACACAGAAAATACCTGATGCAGGTGCTTGAGAATATGCTGCGTGACGCCCAGACTCTGCAGGCGGTCGCGGACCAGGTCCTTGTGCATCATGAGGCGGCAGATGACGTACCGCATGATGTACAGCACTTGCGACACGATGCGCGCGCGGATGTATGCGCCCTCAATCATCTGCACGAGCTTGCCCATGTGCTCGAGGATGGAAATCATGTTGGCCTGATTCAGGTGGTGGATAAACGTGCGCAGGAGCTTGAGGCACCGCACCCAGACCTGCACCGGCACGTGGTCCGAGATAATTTCGTGCAGGCCAAAGGCAAAGATGGCCTGGCAGCTCGCGTGCGGCAGGGTCATGCGGTGGTTGGCCGCTAAGCTGTCCAGTGCGTCGAGGACCTGGACGCTCTCGAGGGGCAGCAGGCGGCTGGTCAGCGCGCGCACGAGCTCGGACGCCAGGTCGTTGGCGATGCGCGCGGTGCGCTTGCCCAGCAGGAGTAGGATGATGTGCTGGTAGATGCTGGCGAGGGTGTTTTCGCGGAGGCTGTCGAGCTGGACCAGGACCTGTTTTTGTTTTTTTGTCGTGGGGTTTTAAGTAGACATTGTGGTGTTTTGTGTAAGTATGAGCGTTGGACATGTGCGTCAGAATCTGAACGAGCGTACACAGGCTTTGCGGTGTTGATACAGAGTTACCGTCTGCATCACGAGGTCGAACGAGCGCGTATTCGTGTCGGACATGAGCGTCAGGATCTCTGCCAGAACACACAAGCTCGCGGTGTGCCGCGTGGCCGAAATACCGCCGTGGTTGTGGATGCAGCAGGCAATGTCTCCGAGCGAGTCGTGTGTCATGACAAAGGCGCGCAAGGCGTGCCGCCGGTGCGCAAAGCTGTTGCGCATGATTCGAAGCAGCACGCCCTGCAGGTAGGTCACCTGTTTGGGGGTTTCGTAAGTCAGCATAAGGACGGTGGAATGCCTGTATTATTTGTTCTTAATATCCTGTATATTTTCGTGTAGATGACCGAAATCAAGGAACAGTGATACCTGCATATCGCCTGCCGTCGGAAACTCCGACACAAACAGCCGCAAAAAGTGCTGGAACAGGAGCTCCACGGTAACGTCAGACGCGTGGCTGCACAGGCCCTCCATGACCGTCAGGTACACCACATCGCGCCCCGCGGGCACCTTGTCGTGCAGCAAAATCATGTGGCTGGCCAGGCTGTTGATGAGCGCTCCACTGGTGCTACTCGGCTGTAGAAACGTCAGGATACCGTTGACAACCGACATGCACCGGTGCATAAACACCACGATCGCGGTGAGCATGGTTTGCTGCGCGTCGCTGAGCGCGCCGCGGCGGACGATGAGCGTGTGCAGCTCCATGTCCATGGCCTCGAGCACGCGCGACGCCAGAATGTCCCGCCCGTGCTGCCCCCGCAGGATGGCGTGGACTTCCGAGCTCGTGTTGTACGCGCTGACGAGCGGCAGCATGTCCTGCACCATGATGATCGCGCGCTGGTACAACGCTGCGGTCTCGGCGTTGAGGTGCTGCAGCGTGCGCATCCGCTTGACGCACCACGCCACGCCGAAGAAGCGGGCCTTGCGCGCGCTCTCGCGCAGGAAAAATTCCACGAGGTGCAGTACGAAGGGGCTCTTTTGGACCTCCTTGCACGCGGCGAGGAGGTTGTGAAAAATTGTGATGGCATCGGTGGTGGTGTGTGCCCCCTGCATGAGCGCGTCGTACGACAGCGCGGACGCAGTGACATCCGAATAGCAGTACTGCAGGAAGGCCATGGCGTCAGGGCATGGTGGTGGGGCGGTGGCGTTTTTTTGTGCGAGATGCGGCAGCGATGCGGGGTGCCTCTGTGCATGATTATATTTTTCTGTTGTCTTTACATGGCTCAAAAATGGAAAGAACTAGGATTATTATTACGGAGAACCCTCCGGAAATCCCCGATTTGCCCCTGAGTGGACTTTGAGCTTCTTGTGTAATAAGACCATCTGCCTTGAAGAGCAGCAGGATAACAAAATCAATTTCCGTGGTGTACTAAGGAAACATCACCAAGAAACCCTCCTAAAAAGCCCCCACCACAGCCGGAACCCCATGCGCACCATGACCGCCGTGACCAAGCCCGCCAGGGACACCGCCGTCAACACGGCCACGCCATGCTCCGGCCGGCGCACCTCCAGCTGCAGGCATGTCTCGTACTCGTTTTGGTACGCTACGGTGAAGCCCTGGGCTTGATAGCAGAAGTAAGCGCGCTCGTTTCCTGGGTGTGTTTCAAAGTACACCCGCAAAAAACTACCGTTTGGCATGCTTGCGGTCAGCCTTGCCAGCAGTCGCCCCCCGATGCCGTTGCCGCGGTAATTTGACGAGACACAAAGCCAGTCGATTTCGTGCGTGCTGCGGGCGTTGCCCACGTGTGTTTTTTTCACCACCACCGCCGCCACGAGGCTGGTCGTGAACTTACAGCGCGCGAGGACGACGACGTGGCACCGGGCAATGTCGTTTGCAGTGACGTCTTTCTGCAGATTTCGCCGAATGAAGCGCGCCACCTCGTCGCACACGTCTGGCGGGAGTGATCTGCCGGTGATGATGGTGGTTTCCACGTGCGCGAGCATGACTTTTTTGTTGTTGGTGACGGAGGGATGTGGAGGTTGGCCTCTGTTGTATTATTTTGTTTTTTCGTTGGCTTTGCATGAACGCACTGTGTATTGTCGATTCCAATTGGGTTGTATCCGTCTCTAGGTCACCCTCCTCTGCAGAAAAAAACTTGGATGCCCCCTCCAGATTTTTTTTTTGCATGGGGGTCTGCAGTGGTGTCTCTTGGTCACCCTCCT
>CENF01219570.1_pt1 | contig 11004 bp, 8 predicted proteins | sample 361291 | NCBI WGS metagenome assembly CENF01 (sample SAMEA2619399, study PRJEB7988) | marine metagenome | isolation source: saline water (ENVO:00002010), including | reverse complement strand
TTCTAATGTATGTGGGCCATCGTCAAGTATAAAATCAAATTTTATATCTTTATTCACAAATTCACTATTAACCAAACTTTCATCATATCCATTTTGTCCTAATAACATTTTTATTTTTTTATCATTTATAATATCTCCCCAAAGTTTCTCCGGAGATTCTGTCATCAAATCTATACCATATACAGTAGCATTTACAAAAAAATCCCTCCATAATTTAATACTACCTCCTTTACATATTCCCACTTCCAAAACATTTGTTGCAGAATTTTTTTTTTTACCTAATAATTTTTGATATAAATCTATGTAAGAATGTGTTGTGTTTTTATCAGTTCTCGAATCGTCTATTAATTCTTTTAAATTCATTATATATATTTTATACTTAATTGTTTTAAGTATTTTTTAAATCTTATATCTTGAAAAAATATATTAAACATATTATAATTTAAATATTATATATGAAGTATGCTTTGCAAATTTACGGTGAATTAAGAAGTTTCGAAAGATGTATTCCTCAAGTTCTAAAATTTTTATCATACGATATTAATAATTTTGATGTTTTTTTGCTTATAGACAGAAAAGGTGGGAAATCTCATAATCCTAGAAATAAAAATAATTATTCCGCAGAAAATATTAATAAATTAAAAATAATGTTAGGTGAATCTAAAATTAAAAAACTAGTATTTTTTGACGAATTAGAAAATATAAATGAAATTAATAAAAAAGAAGAAACTATGACAAATGAAGTTAATAAATTGTGGAGAGAAATAAATCAAGTACACGGAGGAATTACAAATTGGCCATTCGTATGTAATTTACTTTATAGACATTATTTATTGAATAATATTCGTAATGAATATGAAAAAGAAAACAAAATAACATATGATTATGTTGTAAGAACTAGGTTTGATTTCGGCACTACTTATGATAAACCATTTATTTTTAGTAAAGAAACAACTCCTGTAATGTGTTCTGATGCTATGATAATTGGTAATCCCACTTTTATTGATACCTTGTGTGATGCTACTTTTAACTTCCCACTTATACCCAAGGTTATTTTTGACAAAAATAATAATTATAAAATACGGCCTGAAAAATATGAACAATATAAGAATTGGCGAGGGGCAAAATTTTGGGAAAAAATATGGATATTCGCACCTGAATTAAATATACGATTAGAACTATTAGAAAAAAATATAGATTTTATTGAGGCCTGGTGGTTAGAACCCTGTAATTATGGTTTTAAAATGATAAGACAATATTAATATTTAAAAATAATCCAATATATTATTCATATGATAAAATATATTGGATTTACTCTAGGGCTCCCATCGCACGTACAAAAACTTTTTAATTGTTATTTGAACAGTAATAAAAACTATTTGATTATTGGTCCTTGGATAACATTTGAACAAATGTCTTCATTAAAAAACGATAATTTTGATGTAAAAGTAATAACTGTATATGAACCTATTTTTAATAGTAATATTTACGATAATATTCGCTTCCCTCATCTCCGTGAATTTGTTACAAATTATAAAACATATAAAAATATGTACTTATTCGGATGTGTGGAAAATAATCCCGAAGAAAAAAAAATAAAGTTCCCCCTTTATATGATGGAGAGATTTCCTATTTATAAAAACCCTAATATGTATTTCACAAAAGCAAATAATTTTATAAAAAACACAGATATATTTTCAAAGAATTTTTGTTGTTTAATTAATAGATGGGACCCTGATAAACACAGAACAAAAATGCATAATATATTAAATAAACTAGGTAAAATAATTTGTCCTAGTTCTTTATTAAAAAACTGTAGTAATCAACAATTAAATATACTGGGAAAAACAGAATATATAAAACAGTTTCTATTTAATATTTGTTCTGAAAATACTGATAATACACATGAGGGTTATATCACAGAAAAATTAATGGATTGTTGTCTCGGTGGAGCTATACCAATTTATGCTGGATGGTTTGACGAATATGATGCCAGAATATTCAATAAAAATAGAATTATATTTTATAATTCCAAAGATGAATCATCCTATGAAAAAGTTTATAATCAAGTTAAAACATTACTTGAGAATAAAGAAAAATTAAACAACTTTTATAGACAACCCATATTTTGTAATACAGCAGTTGAAACAATAGAAAAATTAAAAATAAACTTAAAATATATTTAAAAATAGAAAAAATATTATATATATAAAATGTCGAACAACGATATGAAACATGGAATATTATATTTTCATCAAGGATGGACTGATATAATTAACGGATTAAGTTTAATTAATTATTATTGTGAAAAATATGATAATATTTACCTGTTAATTAAAAAAGATACACAGAATATTATAGATTTTTATACTAAGAATATAACTAATATTAAATTAGTATATCTAGACAAATCTATATTAGATTCAAACGGTTGTGGTCGAGGGTTTAATTATAGTTCAGGATGGGTTTCTGAATCCCGAAATAATTTGTTAAATATTGTTAAAAATAAATTTAATATTATCGAAAAAATAGATAAGCTTTATATTGGTGGTCATGATTTAATGAGAGAAGATGAATATAAAGGTGTCTTTACAAGAAACTATTATAGAGATAGCAATTTTTGCAAACTTTTTTATACCAGTTACAATATACCATATGAAACACGAATATCTCATTTTAAATTTGAGAGAGATTTAATATTAGAAAACAAGATATATACACAGTTTACACAGAAATATGGAGATAAATATATATTGTATCATAATATGGGGGACACTACAGTTAGAAAGGAAACCGGAGGAAAAGCTTTTGATGTCAGTATAATAGAAAATCCTCATAATTTTCCAACAGTTAATTTAGACAATATTTCTGCTGTAATATTTGATTTTATAAAAGTTTTAGAGAACGCAATAGAAATACATTTATTAGATAGTTTTTGGGGGGTATTTATATATTTACTCGATGCAAAATATAAATTATTCAAAGATAAAAAAATTACATTGTACGTTAAAAGAGGATATTATACAATGTTTACGGAACCTGTAAAATTAGATAACTGGATAATTAAAAGATAACTTTATCAATTACTATTTGGATAGTCGGGTCCCACCCCCAATCTTACCTGATGTATTCATTTTTAATTTATCATATTTTTCTATACCATGATAACTATTTACCCACATTTCTATACCATCATAATAATTATTATTTTGAACATAATCCAAATAATATAATCCGGAATGTATTATTGACAGTTGTAAATTTGCTTCTGCTGTCCACCAAAATTTAATATCTTTTGTATAAAATTCCCCCCATTTTTTAAATAATGTTTTGGTAAATTTTTTAAAATTATCACCATTAGAAAAAAAACAAGCATCATTAATAGTTATCACAAAATCTTTTTTTATTTTATTATTAAATAAAGTTCTATTATTCAAATAGGGTTCTATTTGATTATAAGACTCTTTATTTAATATATATTGTCCCCCTAAAAATTTGGTTGTTCTCCAATATAAATAATTATTTATCCTATATTCATTAACATGATAACTATCATCTTCTTCAATTTTATCATAATAATATTTCAAATTATTATAAGATTTTAATAATATGTTATTTTTATCAGAAAAATAATGGTTTGGTCCAAATTTATCATGTTTTAAAAAAAAATCTGGTCTTATTTTCATTATAAAATCATATTTTATACCATTTTCTTTTTCGTATTTCTCTATCTCTAATAACGCATTATGTAAATGATAATACTGATGAAAACCGCCACGAAAGGAATGTTGGTTAAAAAAATTTGCATCTTTGAAAGGCACGTGTATAGAAAGATTACGGTTACCAATTATACCCTCATTAACACAATCATTAAAAAATTGTTTTTTTTTAACTAGTATTGATGAAGTTGGTAAATTTTCAGTATCTATAATATCTTTACATATCTTTTCATGAAATGAATCTTTAATAGTATCTATAAATTTTATCTTGTCCTCACCGAAATATTCTACTAATTTTTTATTCATTTCTAACGTACAATTATTATAAATAAAAATATCTGTATTTGAATTATCTAAATCATAACATCTTTTTATTTCGTCTAATTCAGTAACATCACCATTTACTTTTTTATTTAAAAATTTACCAACTATAATAACTGCTACTTTCATATATTTATAAGTTAAAGAATTGACTTTAATATATTTTATATAATATATGAAAAAAATAGCAATATTAATTTCAGGTTATATAAGAACCTTTGAAAATAATATAAATTATTTTCAAAATAATGTTTTACAAAACAATGAGGTTGACATATACATACACAAAACAAAAAATGAAAAAAATGATAAATATAACAATACGAATAATTGGGATAATATAAAAAAAATTTTGAAACCAAAGATTATTTTAGAAACAGATGAATTACATTTTAATGCTAATAATAAAATAAATAATTTATTAAATCAGTTTTATAAATTTTATATATTGAATAATATTAAAAATACTATAGAAAAAGAAGAAAATATTATTTATGATGTTGTAATCAAATGGAGACCAGATATTTTGATAAATAGTAAATTAGATTTTACAGTAATAGAAAATAATACCATTTATATTCCTAGTGATTCAAAAATAGATACATTAAAATTAATGAATGAAAAAGATAAATATTTATGTGATATAATTGCCTACGGAGATAATAATAGTATGAATTATTACTTTAATTTTTATAAAAAACTAAATGATTTAATAAAAATATATGGCAATTGTTCCGAAACATTATTATATTATTATCTTCAAAATATAACATATAAAAATATTGATATTGATTATTCGGTAATATTATCTACTTGTAATATTATAAGTATTTCGGGAAATTCTGGTTCAGGAAAAACAACATTATCTAATTATCTACAAAAAGATATTTCAGATAGTTTTATTTTAGAGTGTGATAGATATCATAAATGGGAAAGAGGTAATAAAAATTGGGAAAAATGCACACATTTAAATCCTGAAGCTAATTATATTACAAAAATGCAAAAAGATGTATTTGATTTAAAAATTGGAAAAAATATTTATCAAGTAGATTATAATCATAAAACTGGCAAATTTACTAGTGAAGAATTAATTGAAAGTAAAAACACTGTTCTTGTTTGTGGTTTACATAGTTTATATAACCACAACTCAAATCTTAATATTTTTATGGATACCATGAAAGATTTAAATATTATTTGGAAAATAAAAAGAGATATTAAAAAAAGGGGTTACGCAATAGAAAAAGTATTGAATAGTATTAAAAAAAGAGAAAAAGATTTTATTAAATATATATTACCTCAAAAAAATAACGCAGACATTATTGTTAATTTTTATACCAACGATATAGTTTCATTTACAGATTTGGAGAGAAATTATGAAATAAAACTTAATATATTTATTAAAAAAAAGTATAATATTACTTTTTTATTATTAGATACCAAAAATTTTGTTATTCAAAACAAAGAAAAATATTATAAAATAAATGTGATAACACCTAAAGAAAATTTTTATAATACTATTAAATATGTAATAAAAAATTTAAATAATAAACAATAATATTTTATATATGTTTTATAAAAATATTATTTTTGATGTAGATAATACTCTATATAACTACGATTTTTGTCATGAAAAAGCAATAAATAGTATTTTCTACAATATTTCAAATGAAAACAAATGTAATATTGATTCCGTTGAAAAATTATATAATGAAATTAATAAAACTCACAAATCATTAACAATTAATACAGCTTCTTCCCATAATAAATATATAAAAATTAAACAGTTGTTAGATAAATACAATATGATAAATTACGATGAAATGCATAACTTATACTGGGACACATTTTACAAAAATATGAACCCATTTAAAGGTGTTATTGATTTTATAAAATGGAATAAATCTATAGGTATTATTATTGGCATATTGACTGATTATGAAACAGAATATCAAATAGAAAAGTTAAAAAGATTAGACTTACTTCAATATATAGATTGTATTGTAACCAGTGAAGAAATAGGATGTGAAAAACCTAGTATACACGCGTTTAATTATATTTTAATGAAAATGGATGCGACAAGACATGAAACAATTATGATAGGTGACAATTTCAAAAAAGATATAATTGGTTCCAAAGAAGCAAAAATATATTCTTATTACTTTTGTAATAACCCATTCAAAATAAATAATTTTTTTACAGAATTTAATTCATTTGATTATTTATTAAAATTTTTTTCTGAAATTCAAAACGAATTAACTAATTTAAAAATGATTTCTAGATATTGTGGAGAAAGGTTTGATTTAGTTCAAGCAGGTGGAGGCAATACATCAGTCAAAATAAATGATATTATGTTTATAAAAGCATCTGGATTTAATTTGTCCGATATTACAAAAAACTCTGGATATGTTTGTATTCATAATAAAGAACTTTTAAATGACTTATCTAATAATACAATAAAAAAAATAATAGACTACAATATGTATGGAAAATTACGAGGTTCAATAGAAACATTTATGCATAGCATACTTAAAAAATATACCATACATTTACATCCTATTCAAGTAAATAAAATTTTAATATTAAAAAATTCAAAATATGTTATACAAAAATTATTTCCTGAAGCATTAATCATTGACTATATTACTCCTGGAATAAAGGTATATAACAAAATAAGTAAAAAATATTCAGGAGAAGAGGTAATATTTTTGATTAATCATGGATTAATTATCAATACAAATGAGTTTGACAAAATTAAGGTTATATTAGATAATATTATTGATAAATGTAATTCTTATTATAATTTTGATAATTCAAATTATAAATTAACAAATAAAATAAGCAAATATATTTTTGACAACTATAAAATAGATGTCATATCATATTTATCTCAAGACATAATAATAACAAAATATATACAAAATAATATCAAATTATTTACAGAAAAAATTACATTCCCAGATGCATTAATTTATTGTGGTATAAAACCTCTCATAGGTAATATTGAAGATATTCAAACATATTTTAATAACTATAATGAATTACCTAAAATTATAATTATAGAAAATTTATTATTTATAACATCAAATAGTTTAAAAAAATGTAAAGAAATTGAAGATGTATTAAAAGCAAATTTACTTATATTGGATACTAAAGAAAAAAAACAATATTTATCACAAGATGAAATTTGTTTTTTAAATAATTGGGATGCTGAAAAATATAGGCAATTATTATAAATTATATATCCAAGGACTGTTCAATCCTTCGTCTAATTTTTCTACTTCACCATTTAAATCAAATTCTATTTTTTTATATTTACTTTGTGAATTCCATCCTGTATTTGAACCATCTGTATATGATACTAAAATTTTATTTTCATATATTTTTTCTATTTCACCAACTATTAATCCGTCTAATGTTTTAACTCTCATATATGTTTTGAATTCTGTATTTTCTACATGCTTTGTTCTCATATCATATTCAACGTCTACACAATCTAAACAAAATTTAAATCGGCTATTTACATCTAAAAATGTTGGAGATATAATTGCTTTTAGTTTTGTATTTTTTTTTGAAAATACAACATTTGCTAATCCACCCCCAATAGCACCTATAACATGAGTAGCATTTGAAAAATACTGAATTTTTTCTATTATTGTTAATTTTTCACCAAAAATTTCCTTATAACCTTCTTTTACCAATTTATCAACTAATTCGTCTTCATTTACTAGTTTTCTTCTAGTTGTATAATTAGTTCCAATATTAGAAAAATCATTATGTAACCAACTTCTTCTAGAAATATATAATTTCTTTGGTGTTTTATTATCATACCTTTCATTTACAATATTCACAAAATGTTTATAAAAATCAAATATTTCTTTTCTAGGAGGTAAATTAGAATCTATGTCATGTGTATAAGAAGTTGATATATATACATTACTATATTCTGTTTCGGTATTAGCAATTACTATATCCTTTTTCGTTATGTTTAAAAGTTGTAAAAATTCAGTTACAAATCTATACATTTCTTTTTTTTGTGGATTTGGCAATTGCATTAATAATTTTAATTTTGGTAATTCTTTCTTTAATTCAAAAAAAGATATTAAATAAGGTAAAGTATCATACAAAAAATGAAAATAGTTATCAGTATTATAAATAAAAAAGAATAATGGGTCAGTCATATGTTTTTTAATTTCATTTTTTACATAATTATATTCCATATTTTGTTTTTCGTATATTGTTCCAGATTTTAAAGACATTGTTCTTTCTAACAAAGGGAGAATAAGTTTTTTATTTGTTTTTAAAAGCACATTAGGATAGAAAATAGAATGACCAGTTAAACAAACATTTTTTGCATTATAGATATTAATTTCTCTATTGTTATCATCCTTTTTTAGTATATTTTTAAATATTGGTATATTTTTGAATAAATCTATTTTCATTATAATTTAAAATAATAGAGTTATATTTAAATTATAATGAAAATAGCTATTTTTATTTCAGGACAACCTAGGTTAATAGATTTATCATTAATTAATTATTTTAAACTTAATAATATTGAATTTGATATTTACATACATTATTGGGTACCAAAAGATAATAATGCTGTTTGTAGCAGGACGTCAGGAGAAATTACACAGAATAATTTAATGTATAATAAAAATGTTCATAATATATTAATTAATAGTTACAATCCTAAAAAAATTAAACAAGATGTACAGATTGATTTTGAAAAAATAAAATTAAATAAACAAGAAAATTTTAGAAATATAGAAAATTTAGAATATTATGAAATTTTTTATAATGAATATGATAAAAATGTTAACCCAAAAGTACCACAATCCTGTGCGTATAGTTGTAAGAAAGCATTTGAACTATGTGACAACCCAGATGAATATGATTGGTTAATAAAAACAAGGTTTGATACTTATGGTCCATTATTTAGTTCACCCAACTTACGTGCAGCTTCTCCACAATCTAATAGAGATTATTATTTAAGTTATGCAAAAAATATGAATATCACTATTGATTTTAATAAATGTCATAAAGAAAAAATAAATTTTTTCAATATTTATGATGACCCAAACGGAAATGAAAGAGGAGAACCTATGAGTGAAATATGGATAGTTTCTAATAAATGTAAAAAAATTTTTAATTATTATGATGATTTGATTAATTGTGGGTCTTGTTGTCCCAATGAAGCAATATTATATAATTTTTGTAAAAATAATAATTTGGAAATAAATAGCTTGGGAATAAGTTATGGATTCAATAGAAATTATAATAGAAATAACTTTATTTTTATTTAAAAAAACAAAACAAACTATAATTATATGACCCTTTACTGTTGCCATAGAATTAATACAATTGGTGAATTAAAAAAAATACCAAGTAAGTATGGTATTGAATTAGATTTACGGGATAATCTAAACGGAGATATTTATATTTCACATGATCCATTTAAAAGTGGAGAAATTTTCGATGAATTTTTAAAATATTACCATCATTCTTTTATTATTTTAAATATCAAAAGTGAAAGAATAGAATATAAGGTATTAGAGTTACTTAAAAAATATAATATTACAAATTATTTTTTTCTTGATTCATCATTTCCAATGTTATATAAACTAAGTACTGAAGGTGAAAAAAACAGTGCGATACGTTTTTCCGAATTCGAAAGTATAGAGACTATATTAGATATGAAAGATAAAATTAATTGGGTTTGGGTCGATTGTTTTACAAAAAATCCACTAACGCCTATAAAATATAAATTATTAAAAGAGGCCGGATTCAAACTATGTTTTGTTTCACCTGAATTACAAAATCAACCTAAAAAACTAGAATTATATAGAGATTATTTCATTGAAAATAATATAAAATTAGATATGATATGCACAAAGTATTATAATATTGACAAATGGACCCTAAATAAAAGAGATGTTCAAATTATAATACCTATGTCAGGACTAGGACAAAGATTTGTTAATGCTGGGTATAAAACACCAAAACCTCTTATAATAGTTGATAATAAACCAATAATTAAACACGTTATAAATCTTTTTCCAGGTGAAAAAGATATAAAACTTATTTGTAATAATAAACATCTTTGTGAAACTGATATGAAAATAGTGTTGAAAAATATTTGTTCTTATGGTAAAATATATTCAGTTCCTGTTACTGGTAGACAAGGACCAGTTCACGCGGTTAGTTTAATATTTGATAATATTGATGATGATAAAGAAGTTATTATTAGTTATTGCGATTATGGAACATGGTGGGATTATAAAGAATTTTTGAGGGATACGAGAAGTAGAAATGCTGACGGAGCTATTGCTTGTTATAAGGGATTTCATCCACATATGCTTGGAACTGATAATTATGCTTTTTTAAAAGAAACTGAATTAGGTAGTCGTTTGATGTCGGCCATTCAAGAAAAAAAACCATTTACTGACGATAGAATGAATGAATATGCTTCAAACGGAACATATTATTTTAAGACGGGGGCAATTATGAAAAAATATTTTCAAGAACTAATGGATTTAGAATTAAAAGTAAAAAATGAATATTATGTGTCAATGGTTTATAATCTATTAGTTAAGGATAAATTAAAGGTTAATATATTTGAAATAGAACATATGTTACAATGGGGAACCCCGCATGATCTCGAAATTTATAAAGATTGGTCTAGATATTTTGAAAATATAATTAAATCACAATCAAAATTTATAGATAATAACAATACTACGACTTTATTACCTTTGGCAGGTAGAGGTAGTAGATTTGTTAAAAAAGGTTATTTGGTTCCAAAACCATTAATTGATGTTAGCAACAAACCTATGATTGTACAAGCAGTAAATTGTATTCCAAAATCAAGTAATTTTACTTTTATATGTTTAAAAGAACATATTGAAAAATATGAGTTAAAACAGGAACTTAATAAAAATTATAATAATTCCAATATAGTTAT
>CENF01022944.1_pt1 | contig 11025 bp, 10 predicted proteins | sample 361291 | NCBI WGS metagenome assembly CENF01 (sample SAMEA2619399, study PRJEB7988) | marine metagenome | isolation source: saline water (ENVO:00002010), including | reverse complement strand
TATGCATACGACGGGGGGGTATCTATTGCAAGCAGCAATGTCTCATAAACTTGTTTTTGATTACAAAGAAAAAGAGATTTATTGGTGTACAGCGGATGTTGGATGGGTAACAGGTCATTCCTATATCGTTTATGGACCTCTAGCCAATGGTGCTACCACTCTTATGTTTGAAGGCATACCAACCTATCCTAATGCCTCAAGATTTTGGGATGTTATAGATAAGCATAAAGTTAATATTTTTTATACAGCTCCAACTGCTCTTAGAGCTCTAATGGCTCAAGGCGATGATCCTGTTAAAAGCACATCGCGTGAATCTCTGAGAATCTTAGGAACGGTTGGTGAACCGATCAACCCGGAAGCATGGGAATGGTATTACAGAGTTGTAGGTGGTAGCAGATGTCCCATTGTTGATACTTGGTGGCAAACTGAAACTGGAGCAATAATGATTAGTCCTTTAGCAGGTTCAACATCCTTAAAACCAGGTAGTGCTACAAAGCCTTTTTTAGGAATTTTACCGGCGCTTCTAGATGAAGATGGCAAAGAAATAGAAGGTGCAGGTTCTGGTAATTTAGTCATCAAATCAAGCTGGCCGTCTCAGATTAGATCTGTGTATGGTGACCATCAAAGATGCATAGAAACTTACTACACCATGTATCCCGGCTATTATACAACGGGTGATGGAGCTAGAAGAGATGAAGATGGTTACTACTGGATAACCGGAAGAGTTGATGATGTGCTGAATGTCTCAGGGCATAGATTAGGAACGGCAGAAGTTGAAAGTGCCCTAGTGCTCCATCCTTTGGTTGCAGAAGCAGCTGTTGTTGGATATGAACACCAAATAAAAGGCCAAGGCATATACTGTTACGTAACCTTGATGACTGGTGAAAATCCAAATGAAGAACTTAAAGCCACTCTTGTGCAATTGGTTTCAAAAGAAATAGGTGCCATAGCTAAACCTGATATTATTCAATGGGCACCGGGTTTACCTAAAACTAGATCTGGTAAAATAATGAGACGAATTTTAAGAAAGATTGCAGGAAATGAAATTGATAATCTCGGAGATACGTCTACTCTTGCTGACCCAAGCGTAGTTGATGAACTAATAATAAATAGGATAAATAAATAATGTCTTTAATGGATTTAATTAATAAAAAAAGTTTACTCCCCAATGATTCTGAAGCCTTGGAAGGTAGGGATGAAGAAATTGAAGTTCCCGATGTACATTTTCTAAACGGCACTCCTCTCAAGGCACCTTTTCCTGAGGGACTGAGCCAAGCAATTTTTGGCATGGGTTGCTTTTGGGGAGTTGAAAAAAAATTCTGGCAACTTGAAGGCGTCTACACTACGGCAGTGGGTTATTCAGGAGGTCAGACAAAAAATCCTACCTACAGAGAAGTATGCACAGGCATGACCGGTCATAACGAGGTCGTCTTGGTGGTTTTTGATCCAACAGTTATCTCCTATAAAAACCTTTTAAAGACCTTTTGGGAAGATCATGATCCAACCCAAGGCATGCAACAAGGAAATGATATTGGAACTCAATATCGTTCCGGTGCTTACTGTTTTAATGAAAAACAAAAGAAAGATGTTCTTCAAACTCAAAAAGAGTATCAATCGAATTTAAGCGCTGAAGGGTATGGCCTTATAACAACTGAAATTAAAGACGTCGGACCTTTTTATTACGCAGAGCACTACCATCAACAATACTTAGCCAAAAATCCTGATGGATATTGTGGTGTAGACGGTACTGGAGTTGAGCTTACTTAGTTTTTCCTCCAAATAAAACTATCCTTTTTCATCGTTGCCACTCCATCATCTGCCAATTTCAAGAGATGCGCTTGTAATGACCATTTCGCTATAGGAAAAAGAGAGGAATCTACATCATCGTAGACTTTATTAACCAAACTATCGGGTGTGCCTTCACCTGCCTCCCTTAGAGCGTCAGAAACTTTCTTCTCTCTTTCAAGTCTGTGTTTGACAATCCATTCAGCAACTAATTGCGGTTCTTTCATGGTTTCACCGTGACCGGGGGCTATAGTTTTTAGATCGTAATTTTTTAACTTCTCCAAAGACTCTATGTAATGCTTCATGTTTCCATCCGGAGGCGAAATAACAACCGTTGAACCATTCATAATATGATCACCAGTAAAAATTAACCCCTCTTCTTTGAGCAAATAACATAAGTGGTTGGAAGCATGTCCGGGGGTATGTATTACTTCTATGCTGTATTCATCTTCATCCAACACATCTCCATCTGAAAGAAGTTTCACCGGCGAGAAAGTTTTGTCTTGGTCCTTAGTAGTATCAGTAATTAAACCATACGCAGGTACATCAATGGCTTCTTGTAATAATTTTACTCCAGGGGAGTGATCTGGATGGGTGTGGGTCACTATGATCTGCTTTATGGAACCAGAAGCTTTTACAATTGCTTCTATATGAGTGTCTAAGGCAGGCCCAGGATCTACCACAGTTACATTCTCATTTCCCACCAAATAAGTGTTTGTTCCTGGCCCAGTAAAAACACTCGCATTACCTGCTGTAATCCTTTTTACCAAGGGAGATAATTGTACTATTTCTTCAGCTTTCATAGATTTTAATGGTCGTCGTATCCGGGATCACCCGGTAATAATCCTGTCAACGTACCATCTTTCATAAAGAATTTTGGTTCGATGGTGGGTATGTCCTTAGAGTCCATGGTCACTTTATCCTTTAACAGCTCCTCTGTGTTACTGAACCCACATATATTTTCTATATTCTTAATGGTTGGCATGATCATTAACAGAGTACCTTCTTTATGCCTTGATAGGGCTTCTTCTGGTTTTATCCAAAGGCTATTCACACTCTCAGAGCCATCATGAATACCTTCTTGTCCTGCTGGAGCCAGTGCTATAAAAAATCGAGTTGTATATCTTCTTTTTTCAATTTTAGGGGTAATCCAGTGAGCCAAATAGGCGAGTCTATTTGTTGCCAGAGAGATCTCTTCTTTCTCACACATTTCTTCCAGAACAGGCTCTCCTTTATTAAGTCTATTTCTGTAATCAATGAACCGTTCAATTTCTTCTGGTGTCTCGGGGTCAAACGGACTTCCGTCTTTTCTATACGCAATGAGAATTCCTGCTTCTTCAAAACACTCCCTTATGCAAGCTATCCAATAAGCCAAGCCACCTCTTTTTTCACCTAAAACATTAGAAGCAACTACATCTGTTGGTCCGGAGCAAATAGATTCCATCTTCTCTAGGCCATCTTCTGCATCAACTTTTCCTCCCGGGAAAACATAAGCACCGCCAAAGTTTGCTTTAGAAGCTCGCTCCACCATAAAGACCTCTATTCCTTCTCCACTGGGATTATTTCTGACTAAAAGAACAGTAGCAGCAGCCTGAGGTACTGTGGGAGCTTCGTTTGGATCGGCCATTTGAGTGTTAACACCCTTCAATGGTTCTTTCATAAACTTTCCTTAGATTTTATAATTTTACTATAGACTACATGATCTCAAAAATTATAAAAACCACAATTTTTTACCAAAGGAATGTCTGAATGATTGAAATAGCACCAACTTGGTTTTCCGATGCTTTGAAGATTCCAAAATCTGAACATAGAATCTCTGTTGAAGGAGCGTCTATTTATTATCAAAAGTGGGGTGACGATTCCAAACCTGGCTTAATGTTAGTGCACGGAAGCGGCAGTCATTCTCATTGGTGGGATTTTATAGCTCCCCAGCTTCTGGATTACTATCAAGTGAGCGCGCTTGATTTATCTGGAATGGGGGAAAGTGATAGAAGAGATCAATACGAAGGAAGTTTATTTGGACGCGAGATCTTAGCAGTAGCTAAAGACAGTGGTTTTTTTGATTCCAGACCCATGGATCCAGTAATTTGTGGGCATAGCCTTGGTGGATACATGAGCACTTTTGCTGCACACCAATCCAGGCAACCCATACAAGGTGTCATCATGATTGATTCACCAATAAGACCCCCAGACTATGACTACTCTACCCATACAAGGTCAGGGCCGATAAGAAAAATAAAAACCTATCCCGATAAAAAAACCATACTTGAAAGATTTAGACTTACTCCAGAACAAGACTGTAATAATAAATACATTCTTGATTACATAGCGAAGTGGTCTATCCGAGAGTCTAACGGAGGGTATGAATGGAAATTCGATGACTCGCTTTTTGATAAGCTTGGCTTTGGCCACATGACAAGAAGTATCGCTTTTGAACTTTCATGCAAGCTTGGCATTCTTTATGGTACCAAAAGCTCAATGTTTTCTGATGAAATACTAAACTATGCAAGATCAAGTGCAAAAAAAGGGACGAGAATAATACCTATTGAAGATGCTGCTCACCACATACCTTTGGATCAACCCGTTAAACTTGTTCAAGAAATATTGCGTATGATTGATAAATGGAAATAGTTAAAGAATGAAGATCCTGTTTACGTGTTTATTTCTGTATTTCTCTTTCTCAATTCACAAGGCCCTCTTCAAAGAAGAAGTTGAGTACGGCTGCAGCTCAATTACGATTCTGATAGTGGTGGACGTTATTCTTTTACTTTTGTTATGGAGTATTTTCTTCTAAAAACTATCCTCTAGGTGGCAACCCTTTGACCATTGATAATGACTTCGTTACCGTGCCTTGCCTTCTGAACTCAGAAAGCTCTTGATATTCGGTGTCTGCCCACCATTTTCTTGCCAATTCTTCAGATGGAAAAGAGAATATTATGACTCTGCCACCTTTTAAAGGCTCTTCGCCCTCTAAGTTCTCGAAAGAATCATCATAAGTGATAAATTCACCTTCGTACTTCTTAAGAAAACCAAAAAAACCTTTTTCATACTTTCTGTAAGTTTCCGCATCTGTTATCTCAAGATTAACAACTATGTAAACTTTCACATTTTCCATTTTCTCCCCCTCTTTAAGCTTTCACTTTTTGTAATCTTCCATCGATTATTTCTTCAGCATCAGAAACCAGCCTGGATACCATCTCATCACAAGTTGGTATGTCCTTAACCCTTGCAACGGAAATACCAGCTGACCAGATGCCGTGCTCCATGTCTCCTTCTTCAAAAACTACACGTCCCCTTTGGCCTGCTACGAGATCTTTTACATCTTCAAATTTGGCCGTACCAGAAGATTCTATTTCAACAACTTGATCAGAAATTGAATTCTTAAAAACCCGTGCGGTGTTATGCATTGTTCTGAACATTAAATTGGTTGATCTTTCATCAGCTTCCGTCATTAGATCTTTTACATTTTGATGAATGCCCGCTTCTTTAGTGGCCATAAACCTAGTCCCCATAACTATGGCTTCGCCGCCCAGTGCTAAAGCAGCAACAAGACTTTTCGCATCACTGAAACCTCCGCAACCCGCGACGGGGACCTCTAAAGCTTCCGCAGCTTGTGGCAGCAAGACAAGCGAAGGGATGTCGTCTTCACCCGGATGTCCTGCGCACTCAAAACCATCAATTGTAATAGCGCTGACTCCCACTGATTGTGCCTTCAGTGCGTGTCTCACTGAGGTGCATTTATGAATAACTTTTACATCATATGCTTTGAAGAGTTCCATGAATGGTGCAGGACTTCTTCCAGCAGTCTCTACAATCTTAACGCCTGCACCAACTATGGCTTGAGCGTACTCTTCATAAGGAGGAGGAGTTATGGTTGGTAAGATGGTTAAATTGACTCCAAAAGGCTGATCCGTCATTTCGCGAGTGCGCTCTATTTCCTTAGTAAGATCTTCCGGGGTGGGTTGTGTAAGAGCCGTCAAAATACCTAAAGCTCCTGCATTAGATACAGCAGAAACTAATTCAGCATAACCAACCCATTGCATTCCGCCTTGGATGACGGGATGTTTAATTCCAAATAATTCAGTAATTCGTGTTTTTAACATACACCCTCCTCTATAAAAATTTAATCATAACTATAACTTCCTCATGTTCTGAAGCAAGCATAAAAAAAAGAATGATAGTAAGATGTCAAAAAAATTATGACTATTCATTTACCATTATTTATAAACGGAGAGCTTGTTAAAAGTTCTTCGTCAAAAAACATAGAAGTCCTTAACCCGGCCACTCAGGAAATCTTATGTCTTGTTCCTTGTGCAACCGAAAAAGAAATAGAAATTTCTGTTCAATCGGCCCTTCATGCCTTTGAGCAATGGAAAGAAACGCCACCCCCTGAAAGGTCTAGGTTGATGATGCGCTATCAAGCCTTGTTGAAAGAAAACCAAGAGGAGCTCGCTGAAATTTTAAGTCAAGAAAATGGAAAGACATTAGAGGACGCGAGAGGTGATGTCTGGAGAGGCATAGAAGTGGTTGAGCAAGCTGCTAATATTACCCCTCTTTTGATGGGTGAAACCGTAGAGAACGTAGCAAGAGGTATAGACTCCTACAGCTACATACAGCCGCTGGGTGTTTGCACTGGAATTACTCCTTTTAATTTTCCAGCAATGATCCCTCTTTGGATGTTTCCTATGGCAATAGCTTGTGGAAATACTTTCATTTTAAAACCTTCAGAACAAGATCCCATGACCGCCAATAGGCTTGCTGAGTTATTTTCTGAAGCAGGCGCTCCTCCTGGGTTATTGCAAATCATTCATGGCGCAAAAGATCAAGTAGATGCTCTCTTAACCCACCCCAATATTAAAGCCGTTTCTTTTGTTGGGTCCGTTCCTGTTGGGCAATATATTTACAAAACGGGTACGGATAACTTAAAAAGAGTTCAAGCCTTCGCCGGAGCAAAAAACCACATGGTAATAATGCCTGATGCCAATAAATCTAAAACCATTGACGGTTTGGTTGGAGCTGCTGTTGGAGCTGCTGGACAAAGGTGCATGGCAATAAGTGTAGCAGTGTTTATAGGGGATTCTTCAGAATGGATTGATGAATTAAAAGAAAAAATGGCAGACGTGAAGCCAGGTCCTTGGGATTCAGAATCTGCCGGTTTTGGTCCTATCATTAGCCCCACAGCTAAAGAAAGAATTCTAGAATTGATAAAGATTGGAAAAACTGAAGCCACCTGCTTGCTGGACGGTAGTGATTGTGAAGTTCAAGGGTACCCTGATGGCAATTGGATTGGGCCCACTTTATTCACAGACGTTAAGCCTAATTCAACCATCTATGAAACTGAAATATTTGGACCTGTACTTATATGCATGAATGTTGATTCAATAGAAGAAGCCATTCAATTAATTAATAATAATCCTTTTGGTAATGGCACTTCTATTTTTACAAGCTCTGGTCATTCTGCAAGACAATTTAGACACGAGATTCAAGTTGGGCAAGTTGGGATTAACGTTCCGATACCAGTCCCTCTGCCCTTCTTCTCTTTTACAGGATGGAAACAATCTTTCTATGGCGATTTGCATGCCTACGGTAAGCAAGCCGTTAGATTTTATACCGAAACTAAAACGGTAACAGAGAGATGGCTGGATGACGAAGAAAGCAATGAAACCAACCTTACCATTGATTTGAAATAATTATGAACTTTGAATTATCAGAAGATCAACTTACCTTCCAAACTTTAGCCAAAAATTTTTCTGATAATGAATTAAAACCCAACGCTGCAAAATGGGATGCTGAAAGTATATTTCCGATAGAAACAATTAAAAAAGCCGGCGGATTAGGATTCTGTTCTTTGTATGTTTCAGAAGAAAATGGGGGAATGGGCCTCAATAAAGTTGATGCAACTATCATCATTGAAGAGTTATCCTCTGGTTGCACAAGCACAACTGCGTTTATGACCATCCATAATATGGCCACTTGGATGGTTAGTGAGTTTGGCTCAAACAGATTAAAAAAAGAATGGCTACAGGATTTAAATTCTGGCTCTAAGTTAGCTTCTTATTGTTTAACGGAACCCAGTTCCGGTTCCGATGCAGCATCTATACAAACTTCCGCAATTAAAGAGGAAAATTGCTATGTTCTTAATGGGAATAAAGCTTTTATATCTGGCTCGGGATCAACGGATTGTTTGATACTGATGGCCAGAACCGGGGGAAATGGACCTGGTGGCATTTCCTGCTTCTTAGTCCCAGCGGATGCCGAAGGGATTGAATACGGAAAGAATGAATCAAAAATGGGATGGAAAAATCAACCCACAAGAGTGGTCAGTTTAAGCGATGTAAAAATTCCTCTTGAGAACCTTATGGGCAAAGAAGGACAAGGCTTTAAAATTGCTATGCAGGGTTTGGATGGAGGAAGAATTAATATAGCAACTTGTTCTGTCGGCACGGCTCAAGCAGCCTTAGAAGAAGCTCAAAAATACCTGAATGAAAGAGAGCAGTTTGGGAAAAAAATTGGTGAATTCCAAGCGTTGCAGTTTAAGTTAGCAGATATGACCACCAACCTGGTTGCTGCCAGACAGATGGTAAGGCTTGCTGCCAGTAAACTCGAAAATAATGATCCAGACTCTACGACCTTTTGCGCCATGGCGAAAAGATTTGCCACTGATGTGGGTTTTGAAGTTTGCAACGAAGCTCTTCAGATATTTGGAGGATATGGCTACATACAAGATTACCCTCTAGAAAGATATGTTCGAGATGTAAGGGTGCACCAAATCTTAGAAGGGACGAATGAAATAATGAGAATGATAATTGGCAGAAGAATGTTGCTCGAAGGAGCCACCAGAATTATCCAATAGGAAAGAACATGACTAATAAATTAAAAATATCAATTAAAGAAAATACCGCACTACTCACAATAGACAATCCTCCAGCAAACACCTGGGATATAGAAAGTTTAAATTTTCTAGAGGAAAGTGTTAAAGAGCTGAATAATAATAAAGAAATCTTCTCCTTGATAATAACCGGTGAAGGAGAGAAATTTTTCTCTGCTGGAGCTGACTTAAAGGTCTTTCATGAAGGAGGAAAAGATGCAGCTGAAAAAATGACCGATGCTTTTTCTAGAGCCTTTGGTGCATTAAGTAATTTTAGAGGTTTTTCTGTAGCTGCCATTAACGGATTTGCCATGGGGGGAGGACTCGAATGCGCTCTGGCTTGTGATGTTAGAATAGCAGAAGAACAATCTAAACTTGCCTTACCTGAACCAAAAGTTGGCCTTCTGCCATGCGGAGGGGGGACGCAACAGTTGCCAAGGCTGGTTGGAGAAGGATGGGCTAAAAGAATCATCCTGGGCGGAGAGCAAATCAAAGCAGATCTAGCATTAACGATAGGCCTGATTGAAGAAATGTCTGCTCCTGGTAAAAGTCTAAAAACAGCTTTTGAACTAGTGGAAAAAGCTAATATGCAAAGTCCCACTTCAGTGTCAGCCTGCAAAAAACTTATCCATGAAGCCAGAACTTCAAAAGAAAGTTACAGCAATGAAAAAGACCCCTTTATCAAACTTTTTGATACCAAAGATCAAGGTGAAGGTGTGGCAGCTTTTCTAGAAAAGAGAGAACCGAATTGGCGAAATGCCTAAAACTGATCGTATTCTAGTAAAAGAACTAGAAAATAGTGAAGGTTATAAAACGGGCTTCATAATTCTTAATTCTCCCGAAACCCTTAACTCGTTAACTCTCGATATGGTTAAAGCCACATTAGATCAGCTAAAAGAATGGGTAAATGATCCATATCTTGCTGCCGTAAGTATAGAGGGAGCCGGAGAAAAGGCTTTCTGTGCGGGCGGTGACATCAGGGCTTTGTATGAATCAATGTTGCAGCATCCCGGCGGTCCTAATCCATTTTGTGAAGAATTCTTTGAACAAGAATATCGTTTGGACTACATGATACATACTTACCCAAAACCTATTATTTGCTGGGTCGATGGTTTGGCTATGGGAGGTGGTGTAGGGCTGGTATTGGGAAGTGATTTTAAACTTAGTACTGAAAGAACTGGTTTTGCCATGCCCGAAATTGGAGTAGGTTTATTTCCTGACGTTGGTTTTACTTCTTACATAAATAAACTCCCAAAAGGAGTGGCCAAGTTCTTAATGCTAACCGCAATAAAAATAAATGCTGCTGACACACAAGCTATCGGCCTTACCGATTATTTTTTGCACAGTTCGAAGAAACAAGAATTTGACAAGAAGCTCTCTGAAATCAATTGGATGAAAGACTCTTTTTCTAACGTTCAATTGATAAGTTCATTATTGGAGTCATTAGAACAAAAAGAAGGATTGGGCCTTGAATCAGAAATTAAACCCAGGCTAAAGCAAATAGAGTCTCTAATGGATGGCAGCTCTTTACAAGAAGTTTCCAATAATTTATTAAATGTCAAAACAGATGATTCATGGTTACAAAAAGCAGCCAGAGGATTGAAAGGAGGCAGCCCTACTTCAGCTTTCATCATATGGGACCAGTGCGTAAGAGCAGGAGAATTGAATTTAAAAGGAGTTTTCCAATACGAGTTAGACTTAGCTATACAAGTTACAAGACATCCTGATTTCGCAGAAGGCATAAGAGCCGCGATCATTGAAAAAGACAACAATCCCCAATGGAAATATAACGAGATAAATAATGTACCCATAGAATGGATAAATGAACACTTGGAACCTGCATGGGATGTAAATCCTTTAGAAGACCTTTGAATAGGGAGTAAGAATGAGCAAAATTGGATTTATTGGATTAGGCAACATGGGGAGTCCTATGGCTTCGAACCTTGTTACTTCAGGATTAAGCGTTACTGGTTACGATTTAAATGAAGCAGCAAACCTTCTTGCCAAAGGCAATGGGGTAATAATTGCCTCTAGTATTGAATCTCTGATTGAAGACATCGATGTTTTGATTACTATGTTGCCTGCTAGCGAGCACGTAGAGAAGATTTATTTAGGAGATAATCTGCTGGATAAATTAGATAAATCTATTTTGATAATTGATTGCTCAACCATAGCTCCTGAAATCTCTGTAAAGGTTGCGTCAGTGGCAAAAGAAAAGGGTCTCGAGATGATTGACGCCCCTGTCTCTGGTGGGGTTGCTGGAGCTCATGCCGGAACATTAACTTTCATTACTGGGGGCTCCCCAAAAAACATTGAACTTGCAATACCTGTGCTTAAAAAAATGGGAACACAAGTCCTCCATGCTGGCAACA
>CENF01199963.1_pt1 | contig 11034 bp, 9 predicted proteins | sample 361291 | NCBI WGS metagenome assembly CENF01 (sample SAMEA2619399, study PRJEB7988) | marine metagenome | isolation source: saline water (ENVO:00002010), including | reverse complement strand
CTGAAACCCAAAAAAAAGTTTTTAAAGATCAAATGGAAGTTGCTCAGGATTTAGATAAGCCGGTTATCATTCATAATAGAGATGCTGATGTGGACACACTTCAAATAATTTCTGAATATTCTAATGTTGTTGGAGTTGCTCATTGTTTTTCAAGCAGCCTTGAAACAGCTCAAGCATTTTTAGAGCTTGGTTATTATATTTCATTTTCAGGAAATATCACTTATAAAAATAGCCATTTACCGGATGTTGTTAAATCCATTCCTTTGGATCGCGTTATGGTTGAAACAGATTCTCCCTATTTGAGCCCTGAGCCTGAAAGAGGAAAAAGTAATGAGCCCAGTAAAATAATACATACCCTGAGCAAGCTATCTGAAATTTATGGACTTTCATATGAAGAAATGGCTAAGCATACTTATGACAACACTACTGAGTTGTTTAGACTGCCTTAAAACCATCTTCTCAAATCAACACCAACATTCCCATACCCTAACACAATCATTTTGAAAAAATCCTTTCATCCTTTCAGAAAAAAATGGGGTCAAAATTTTCTTAATGATAGTAATTTATTAAATAAGATTGTAAAAATAGTAGATCCCCTTCCAGAAGATACTGTTCTTGAAATTGGAGCAGGAGATGGAGCTTTAACAGAAAAGCTTTTTCCTCATGTCAAAAAGATGTTGGCGGTTGAAATCGACCCCCTGCTCATAAAAAAGCTTTCGAACAACCAAAACCTTAGAGGCTTAACTATAATTGACGGAGATATTTTAAATCTTAATTTAGGCGAGGTAAATACAAAAGACCCTATTAAGATCGTAGGTAACATTCCATATAACATAACATCATCAATCATATTTTGGCTTATTGAGCATTTGGACTACTGGAAAGAAGCATTTATTATGATGCAAAAAGAAGTGGCAGATAGGCTTGTAGCGGAAGTTGGCACTAAAGCCTATGGCAGATTAACAGTTGTTACAAGCGCTTATTTAACTAAAGCTATATGCTTGAATATTCCTCCTGAAGTTTTTTTCCCTAAACCAAAAGTTAATTCAGCTTTAGTTAAGTTTTCAAAAGTTTCAACTCAAATTATTAGTGATGACAAATTTATTAAATACAATAAAATGGTAAAAAAAGCATTTTCTTCACGAAGAAAGATGATAAGAAATACTCTTTCTGGTTATTCTTTTAATAGTGAAGACGTAAAGAGTATTGACTTCACACGAAGACCCGAAACATTATCCCCCGAAGAATTCGCACATCTTGTTAAATCAATTAAATGAGTATGTTTATTAGGTAAACCCCCATTTTTAGTGTATATTTCTGAGCTTTTTTCTAACAAAAAAAGGTTAAATATTTATGGCAAAAGCAGCTAGACCAATTAATGAATCAAATCGAAGTTTAAGTCAATACCTAGAAGAGATCGGGCAATTTGAGCCATTGCACCCCTCTCGCGAAGTTGAACTTGCTCAGGCAATAAAAAAAGGTGATCGTTTCGCAATGAAAGAATTAGTTGAGGCTAATTTGAGATTCGTTGTTTCTGTAGCGAAAGATTATCAAGGACAAGGCCTGCCCTTAACAGATTTGATTAATGAAGGCAATATGGGTCTAATGAAAGCTGCTGGACGTTTTGATGAAACCCGTGGTTTTAAATTTATATCTTATGCAGTATGGTGGATAAGGCAGTCTATTCTTCAGGCGTTAGCTGAGCATTCTCGAATTGTGAGATTGCCATTGAATAGGGTTGGTACAATTTCAAAAATAACAAAAACAGCTGAAAAGCTTGAAGCAGAAGTTGAGCGATCACCCAATGAAGAAGAAATTGGAAGAAACCTTGAGATGACAACCGATGAGGTTACTGACGCAATGCGCATATCACGAAGACACCATTCGCTAAATGCACCTTTCAGAGATGGTGATAAAAATTCTCTTATTGATGTTATTGAGGATGATGGACAAATAGAACCAGATGAACCCTTAATGGCTGAATCATTAAAAGATGAAATCCGTCAATCTCTTGATACGTTGAAAGATCGCGAAAGACAGGTCATTAAAATGTACTTTGGTATTGATAGAGACTATGCATTGACGCTAAATGAGATTGGCGAAGAGTTTAGTTTAACCAGAGAAAGAGTTAGACAAATTAAAGAAAAAGCTATTCGTAGACTAAGACATAGATCGCGAAGTAAATCTCTTAGAACGTATTTAGGTTAATTTAGAGGAGTCAGAAAATTATGGTTGAAGTAACAGTCAGAAATGGAGAACAATTAGAGAGAGCTCTCAGAAGATTCAAGAAAAAATGGGAGCGCGCAGGTGTTTTAAGAGAAATTAAGCGCAAATCTTTTTATATTAAACCTAGCGATGAACAGAGAGCTGCCCGCAAGAAAGCAGTCAGGCGAAGGCTAAGGTTGGCTAGGTATAGCTCCTATTAATTTTTTAAAGGTCCGATAATGATTCGGACCTTTTTTTTAATTAATATTTAATATGATCATTCGTAGCATTTCTGGGGTTCGAGGAATTACTAAAACCTCGCTTACTTCAGACCTCATTAAGTTATACGCTCATGCCTTTCATGATCAGATTCCCCAAGGTCTGATCTACCTTGGAAGGGACTCAAGGCCATCAGGTGAGCACATTCTTGAAATATTTTCAAATGAACTCATAGATCTCGGAAGAGATGTTGTTAATTGTGAGGTAGTTCCAACGCCGACCGTACAGTTTATGGTCGAAAGATCGGAAGCTGTAGGAGGTGTGATAATTACAGCAAGTCATAATCCTGAAGAATGGAATGGAATGAAATTTGTTCGTGAAGATGGAACATTTTTCTTTCCTGAAGAATGTGAAAGATTGTTTAAAAAAACCGATACAAATTTTGTTCATGAAAAGCCGAACAAAAAAGGAATGTATTTTCCAGATCAAAACTCTATCTTAAAGCATGTGGTTCATATTATTGAGCTATCATGTATTAACTTAAAAAGAATAAAGAATCAGAAATATAAAGTAGTTATTGATTCTGTCAATGGAGCGGGATCAAAAGCTTTACCGCTACTTTTAGAATATTTAGGGTGTGAGGTAATTTCGATTCATTGTGATGGAAGTGGGAAGTTTAATCGTGGCACTGAACCTCTGCCAGAAAATCTTGGGGATTTAGGTAAAAAAGTTCTGGACAATAATGCAGATATTGGATTTGCAGTTGATCCTGATGCTGATAGATTAGCAATTGTAAATAATTTTGGCCAACCACTAGGTGAAGAGTACACTTTAGTGCTTGCAGCTGAAGGATTTTTAAAGGAAGTTGGAAAAGGTCAAGACATTGTAACAAATTTATCTACAACAATTGCGCTTGAAAAAATGGCTGAAAAGAATGATTCAAAAGTTCAGCGAACTGCTGTAGGTGAAATTAATGTGGTAAAAAGAATGATTGAAATCGGTTCAAATATTGGAGGCGAAGGAAATGGTGGAGTTATTTTAAAGGAAGCTCATCTTGGAAGAGATTCTCTTGTAGGAGTTGCAATGATATTAAACAGATTATCGCAGGATGCAGATAAATCGATTAGTGAAATACACAATACGCTACCTCAATTCAACATAGTAAAGGATAAAGTTCAACTTGACCATATTGATGAATCTGAGCTTATACGCACCGCAAAAGATGTATTTATAAATTCCACAATTGATACAACAGATGGTATAAAATTTATATGGTCCGATAAATGGATTCACTTAAGAAAGTCAAATACTGAACCGATAATTCGTATTTATGCCGAAGCTCCAACAATCAAAGATGCTAAAATTTTGATTCAAAAATTGAAATCTCAGTAAATCAGCTTAAGAATGAATTTTAAAAAAGGCCAAGAACTAGAATTAATAATTGAAGGCCTTGCTTATGGAGGCAGGGGGATTGCAAGGCAGAATAATTTTGTGTTTTTTGTTGAAAAAGCAATTCCGGGACAGAAGGTCTTGGTCTATATATCAAGAAAGAAAAAAGATTACGCAGAAGCCAGGATTAAACAGGTAATATCTCAGTCACCACACTACACTCCGCCTAAGTGTGATCATTTTTCAGTTTGTGGAGGATGTAAAACTCAGCATATTAATTATAAAGAGCAAATCAACCAAAAAACGATTCAAGTTCAAAACATTTTTGAAAAACAAGCTGCAATAAAAAACTTTAAAGTTGATGAAGTTATTCCTGCCAATCCAATCTTCAATTACAGAAATAAGATGGAGTTTACATTTTCAAAAAACAGATGGATTCTTGATGACGAACCTGAAAAAGTAGAGTCCGATTTTGCGCTAGGCATGCATATCCCAAAAAGATGGGATAAAATACTCGATATAAAGAGTTGTGATTTGATGCCAGACGTTGGATCAAAAATAATTAATTTTGTTAGAGATCTAGCTAAAAAATCAAAACTAAAACCCTATGATCAAAGATCGCATATTGGCTTTCTTAGATATCTTGCTCTTAGGTTTGGTCAAAATACAAATGAATTAATGGTGAATCTTGTGACTTCGTATGAAGATCTTGATTCGCTTATACCTTTTGTTGGAGAGATTGTTAATGAATTCCCTGAAGTGACATCAGTAGTTAATAATATAAACACACGTAAAGCAGATGTGTCCTTTGGAGAGCGAGAGATTTTACTTTTTGGTAAACCAATTCTTAATGAAAAATTAAATGATCTCACTTTTCAAATTTCTGCAAATTCTTTTTTTCAAACAAATTCACTAATGGCAGAGAAATTGTACGATGTTATTTTAGATTCAGCAAATTTATCAGGAAACGAGATTGTTTATGATTTATACTGTGGAGCAGGATCAATCTCTCTTTTCTTGGCACGTAAAGCAAAATTTGTATACGGTTTTGATATAATTGTTTCCTCTATCGAAAATGCTGAACAAAATGCAATAATTAATAATATTGAAAATATTGACTTTAATGTTGCTAATCTTGATTCATTCTTTCAAAAAAATAAGTCGAATAAGTTTCCAAGGCCTGACTTAGTAATTGTCGACCCACCTCGTGCAGGTATGCATAAAAAAATGACAGAATATCTTCCAAAATTGAATGCAAAAAAGATAGTTTATGTTTCTTGTAACCCTTCCACGCAAGCTAGAGATACGCAAATACTTCAATCGAATAACTATGAATTAAAAAAACTAACTGTTGTAGACATGTTCCCGCATACGCCTCATGTTGAAACCGTTGGTATATTTGAAAAATCAATATAAATAAGCAGTTATCCTTTATTAGTTTATTATTAGATTATTAAAGTCAGTCACATAAAGAATAACTAAATTTGAATTATGCAAATATGGCTCAAAACGCTATTTCGTAATAGTTTTTTTCAAGTCGGTATAGGACTTTTTGTTACGATGATTTTTGGTGGTTTCGTATTACAATGGCTTGAAACTGGAGATATTTCAAAAGGAAATAACCCTTTTTGGTGGGCAATAGTAACGATGACCACTGTAGGGTATGGAGACTTTTCTCCTGAAACACCTGAAGGAAGATTGTTTGCTGTATTTATTATGTTTGCAGGAATAACTCTTGTATCTCTACTGACAGCTTCAATTTCATCAATTTTTGTAGCACAAAAAATCCGGGAGGGTAAAGGTTTGGAAAAATTGAACTTAACTGATCACATTATATTGTGTGGTTGGAACATGAATGCTGATAAATTAATTAATTCTATTTATCAGCTAAGATCCGATAATAAGAACTTTGATTTGGTTTTAGTTAATGAGCTTAGCGAAGAAGATATAACTCAAATAAAAGCTAAGTTCTCAAAAATAAGAATACATTTTGTCGCTGGTGACTTTACGCAAGAAGAAACGCTTCATAGAGCAGGAGTCCTTTCGTCAAATAGTGTAATTATTATACCTAATAATTTAAATAATGACAATGAATCGCATGACGAAAAGACGATCTTCGCTACACTTACAATTAAAAGCATTGATGCTTCCATAAGAGTAGTTGCATATCTTCTGGATAGAGAAAATTTGACTCATATTAAAAGAGCTGAAGCAGATGAAGTAGTTGTGAGCGATGATTTTAGTTTGAATATTTTAGCATCACATATTGTTGATCCTGGCGTACCTCAGGTTTCAAATCATTTAATAAATACCGCTTCTGATTCAAGGTTAAAAAGAAAAAATATACCTGGTAATTTTATAGGAAAAAAATATAATGAGCTATTTGATCATTTCCGACAGGATGACGGCTCTCTTTTGATTGGGCTTTACTATGAAGATGAAAATCTAGGAATTGGTAGCATACTTTCATCTGATACATCTTCCTTAGATAAGTTTATTGAACAGAAATTAAAAGAGGGCGGTATTTCACTTCAGGAACAAAGCAGGGTTCATGTAAACGTAAATCCAAACTTAGACTATATAATTAAAGAAGGTGAGAAGGCCCTTCTAATCCCTTGAGGTAATTATGAAAAATGAACAATTAAAAAATTTCAAGATTTTTGAGAATTTAACTGATGAGCAGATTGATAAATTTCATCCTGTTCTGACTAAGGAAAAAATTGATAGTGGAAATAAATTTATTGTTGAAGGTGATGAAGGTAATTCTATTTATTTTTTATTGGATGGAAAAGCAGAGATAAATCAAGCACTTACTCTTTCAGTAAATAAGGGTGAATCCGATACAAGAGAAAAGTCAATTATGAAACTCTCTGATAAGGATTTTCCTCAATTTGGAGAAATGTCAATTTTTTCAGAAGGCGATGTTAGAACTGCGAATGTTAGGGCTCAGACTAATTGTACTCTAGCAAAGATAACGAAGCAGGATTTGTTTAAAATATGTGATGATAATCCCGAAATTGGGTTTTTAGTTATGCGAAATCTAGGAAGAATTATTACGCACAACTTAATTAAAGCAAATCAGAATGTGTTGAAACTCACCACTGCATTTAGTCTTATTCTAGACCGATAGGTCTAGAATAAGAAATTGTAAAGTTTATTATTTATGACTCAACCTCAACTAGATACAAAATATAATTGGGACAAGCTTGAAGGTCGATGGTATAAGCACTGGCTTGATAAAAAATACTTTCAAGCGGACGAAAATTCATCAAAAGAGCCATACACAATAGTTATTCCTCCTCCAAATGTGACTGGAAAATTGACAATGGGTCACGTACTTAACAATACTATTCAGGATATTCTAATTAGAAAAGCGCGAATGGAAGGTAAAAATGCTTGCTGGATACCTGGAACTGATCACGCATCAATAGCTACAGAATCTAAAGTTGAGGCAATGTTAAACGAAAAAGGAATAAGCAAGTCCACATTATCCCGTGAAGAATTTTTAGAGTATGCATGGGAGTGGAAAGAAAAATATGGTGGAATAATTATTAAACAGCTAAAAACGCTCGGGTGTTCCTGTGATTGGAGCAGGGAACGTTTTACTATGGATGAAAATTATTCAAATGCAATAATGCATGCCTTCGTTGAGCTTTACAATGATGGATTAATTTATAAGGGAAAAAGACTTGTAAATTGGTGCCCAGCTTCAAAATCTGCAATTAGCGATGAAGAGGTAATTCATCGCGAAAAAAATGGGAAATTATGGCATTTACGTTATCCAATTTCAGATGAGAATGATTATGTGACAGTTGCCACTACTCGACCTGAAACTATGTTAGGTGACTCAGCGGTTGCCATTAATCCAAATGATAATCGTTACAGTCATTTAGCTGGAAAGACAATTACCCTTCCTTTGGTCAATCGAAAAATTCCAATTATTTTTGATGAATTTGTAAATATTGATTTTGGCACAGGATGTGTTAAAGTTACTCCTGCGCACGACCCCAACGACTTTGAAATGGGTAATCGACATAATTTAGAATTTATAAATATTATGAATGACGATGCATCCTTGAATCAGAACGTTCCTAAGAAATATCAAAATTTATCTAGAGAAGATGCCAGGAGAACGGTTATCGAAGAAATGAGCTCAGAAGGTTTAGTCGATCAAATAGAGGATCATACAAACAGCATAGGGTATTCCGAAAGAGGGGGAGTCCCAATTGAGTATTACCTTTCTGATCAGTGGTACATGAAAATGGATACACTTGCAAAGCCTGCTATAGATGCTGTCTCGAGCGGTAAAATAAAATTTCACCCTGACCATTGGGTAAAAACTTATAATCATTGGATGGAAAATATTAAAGATTGGTGCATAAGTCGTCAATTGGTTTGGGGTCATCAAATTCCAGTATGGTATCATAAAGAGGATTCCAAGCGAATCCATGTATCGATTGATGGTCCAGATGACACAGAAAATTGGAAAAGGGAAAAGGATGTTTTGGATACATGGGCCTCTTCCTGGCTGTGGTCATTTGCAGTTCACAGTTGGCCACAAAAAGATAAAAATCTTAATACTTTTTATCCTACGGATGCCTTAGTAACTGGTCCAGATATAATATTTTTTTGGGTTGCCAGAATGATTATGGCAGGAGAAAAATTTTTAGGGGATGTCCCGTTTAAGGATGTTTACTTCACATCAATTTTGCGTGATCAAGATGGAAAAAAATTCAGCAAGTCTTTAGGAAATTCACCAGACCCATTTACTCTTTTTAAGGAATATGGAACAGATGCTGTTCGCTTTTCAACAATGCTAATGTCGCCCCAAGGTCTTGATGTTCTTTTCTCAAACGAAAGACTGGAGATAGGTAGAAATTTTATGAACAAACTTTGGAATGCCTCTCGGTTTGTTCGAATGAATATTGATGATGATATTTTGAATATTGACCAAATTAAAATAGATCAACTTGAAGTAGAAGAAAGATGGATTTTAAATCAACTTAATAAAACGTCATATGAGGTCAATAAATGTTTAGATGATTTTAAATTTAATGAGGCTGCCAAAATAATTTATGAATTTACGTGGAATGATTACTGTGATTGGTTTATTGAGATTGCAAAGACACGTTTTTATGGAGATGATACTAAAAAAAGCAGAGTGGCACAAATCGTTGCAGTAAAGACGTTAAAAGGAATATTGACTCTCCTTCACCCATATGCACCATTTATCACTGAAGAGATATGGTCCTATTTTAGTGGAGACAGTGAAGGTGATCTTATTGTATCTCCGTGGCTAAATTCAAAAAGCTATACTCCAGATCAAGACGCAATTGATTCATTTCTCGTTTTAAAAAGCGTAATATCATCAGTAAGAATGATAAGGAGTCAAATGAATGTTCCGCCAAACAAACATTCTGATATAGTTATACGAAAAGGAAAAGAATTTGAATCTGTGATAAATAAATCTAAAAAAACTATCCAAGCTTTATCAAAAATAGATCAAATTACTTTTTCAGATGATGATATTAAACCTAAGAAGTCTGCGACAGTAATCTCAAATAATATGGAGATTTTTGTTCCCCTTGAAGGCTTGATCGATTTTAAAGTTGAATCCCAAAGGCTTAATAAGAGATTAGCCGAATTGGATAAACATGTAATAACTGCAAAAAAGAAACTATCGAATGATAATTTTGTAAAAAGAGCTCCAAAAGAAGTCGTTTCCCATGAAAAACAAAAATTGGATGATATGATTGTTGAGTATAATTTGGTGAAACAAAATCTAGACTATTTATCATGAAACACTTAATAGCAATATTATTCTTTTTTTCAGCTTCTTTTTCTCAGTCGCTTTATGCCAATCTAACCATTTATAAAGATGGACAGGCTTTAATTAAGCAGCCCGTATTCTGGGAGGATGTTGATTCGGATCAGAATGTAATTATTTGGGATGTGCTTCCTAAGGGAATAGTCTACAGCTCCCCTTTCTTATCTTTAGAAAATGCAAATGTATTAATCCAAAGCTTTAATAAAGATGTCTTCCATTTTTCGGATAGGCTTTATGATTATTTAGGAACTAAGGTTGAAATTAAATTGATTAACTCAAATGATATGACTGGCACTTTAATAGAAGTTACAGATAAAACCCTAACGATTCAGCGAAGACGATCACTTATTTCGTTTAACCGTGACAGGGTAGATTATATAAATGTTCCTTCAGCAGATAATGTTCAATTTAAGCCAACACTTAAGTGGACTATTGAGGTTGAGCAAGAAGCCGATACAATTGCTGGAAATTTAACCTATCTTTCATCCGGCTTTTCTTGGAATGCTAACTACAGATTCATCATTAATCCTCGCATTAATGAAGCTCAATTTATTGCTGAGGCATCAATCAATAATGATTCAAATATAAATTTTGAAAATGCAGCAGTAAGTTTGGTTGAGGGAAAGTTAAATATGGGTAGGGGTTCGGATATTTCCCTTAAATCGTTGAGCAATAAATCTACGATTTCTCCGTCAGGAAGATCTGAATTGGGTGATTATCACATTTTTAATATTGATACTGATATGAGTTTAATTACCAAAGAAACTATAGTTACAAGACTTTATCCTTCAAGAAATGTGTCGTTTAATAAAACATACATTTTTGAAAACGAAGAAAAGGGTCAAAAAGAGGAACCCTTGTCAGTTGAATACGATATCCCAAATACATCTGAAAATAATTTAGGACTTCCTTTACCTAAAGGTGAAATTCAAATTTATCAGCTGTTAGATAATGGAAGTATTGAATTTATTGGCAAGGATCAAATTAACCAAATCCCAAGAAATGAAACTGCTAATATTTCTTCGGGAAAAGCCTTTGATGTTTTAGGGTCTCGAACGGTTCTTAATTACGATCGTCAACAAAAAAGCGAAGAAGCGTCAATCAGTATTACTATAAAAAACTCGAAAATGGAACCTGCAGATGTGCGACTTGTAGAGCATATTTATGGTGACTGGGTTATTCGGAATGCATCATCAGATTATAGAAAGGTTGACGCGTCAACAATACACTTTATAATTTCAGTACCTAAGGAAAGCTCTCGTACAATAACATATACATTTCGTAAAGAGTGGAAATAAAATCCTTGTGCATGGAAAGGCTCCAGACCTTTCAAAGCCTATAAGCTCAGTTAAAGGTATTGGGCCAGCAAAAAATAACGCTTTTGCTGAAAGAGG
>CENF01082798.1_pt1 | contig 11115 bp, 10 predicted proteins | sample 361291 | NCBI WGS metagenome assembly CENF01 (sample SAMEA2619399, study PRJEB7988) | marine metagenome | isolation source: saline water (ENVO:00002010), including | reverse complement strand
AAATGCAACATTGGTCTATTATAGCATTTGAGTAAACATAAATTTTCAAAAAATTTTATGAAAAAATTTAACTATATAGCATCAGCCAAAAGAACTCTTAAGATTGAGTCAGAATCAATTAAAGATTTAACAAATCAACTTGATAAGTCTTTTGAAGAGCTCTGTAACTCAATTATCTCATCTAAAGGTAAGCTTATAATAATGGGGGTTGGAAAATCTGGTCATATTGCACAAAAAATTTCTGCTACACTCTCAAGCACCGGAACACCATCAATTTTTATTCATCCTACAGAAGCTGCTCATGGGGATATGGGTCTAATTAATAAAAAGGATATCATTTTGTTAATATCTAACTCGGGTGAAACTGATGAAATAATAAACATTCTTGTTTCTTTAAAAAGACATGCTAAAAAAATAGTTTCAATTTCAAGCGATAATAAATCTAAAATTGCAAAATCTGCAGATATAAGAATACAACTTGTTTCAAAAAAAGAAGCATGTCCATTAAACTTAGCTCCAACAACTTCAACAACTAATGTTTTAGCTTTTGGTGATGCGCTTGCTATTGCTCTTTTAGAAGCAAAAGGTTTTACAAAAAACGATTTTGCTCACTCACATCCAGCAGGAAAGTTAGGAAAAAAATTAATTACCAGAGTTGAGGATTTAATGCATAAAGGAAGTTCACTACCAAAAGTGAGTTCAGATACTGTTCTTGATAAAGCTTTGTTAGAAATTACTAAAAAAAATCTTGGTATTACTCTTGTTACCAATAAGACCAAGGTGGTTGGAATATTTACAGATGGTGATTTAAGAAGATGTATTAATAAAAAAATTGATATTCATAATACAAAAATTAATCAAGTTATGACCAAAAAATTTAAAACAATTTCTCCAGATTCTTTAGCAGTAAATGCAGCACAAATTATGGAGAATAATAAAATATTTACTTTAGTGGTTATGAGCAAAGATAAATATGTAGGTGTCATTTCAATGCATGATTTAATTGAAGCAAGGATACTTTAATTGAAAAAAATTTATGCCTTCATATTAATAATATTAATTAACTCACTTGAACTATTTTCAAGCTTAAATAATGATATTAGAATAAATTCAGATATTGTAGAATTCATAGAAAACGAAAATCAAATAAATTTTTTACATAATGTAGAAATTAGTTCTAATTTTGTAAATATTAGAGCTGAAAAAGCCATCTATAATGATATCAGCGAAGTCATATCAATTTCAGGAAAACCATCAACAATAAACTCAAATAAAAAAGGTAATACTTTTGATGGAAAAGCTGAAGAAATCGTCTTCTATAATGATGAAAAAGTTCATCTAATTGGTGATGCAATAATGAAATATAACAATATTTCAATTTCTTCTAATATAATAATTTTTAATCCAAGAACTGGAAAAATTTCTTCAGAGTAACTAATTATGTTAGAGGTAAAAAAAATATCAAAATCAATAAAAGACAAAATAATATTGGATGAAATAAATATTAAGGTTAATGCTGGAGAAATATATGGTCTTCTTGGTCCAAATGGAGCTGGTAAAACAACAACCTTCTATATAATTGCCGGCCTGATAAACTGTGAAAGTGGTGAGATTAATTTTCTAAACGAAGATATTTCTAAGTTACCAATGCATAAAAGGTCTCAACTAGGAATAAAATACCTTCCGCAAGAGTCTTCAATTTTTCAAAATCTTTCTGTTTATGAAAATTTATTGGGACTAGCAGAACTATCTTTTGATAATCAAAAGGATATAAAAAAATTTATTGATAAATCTATAGAGGAATTTAATTTATCAGAAATATGCGATTTAAAAGGCAGACAATTATCTGGTGGTCAAAGAAGAAAAGTTGAAATAGCAAGAACTTTAGCAGACAAACCTAAAATAATTCTCTTGGATGAGCCTTTTGCAGGTATTGATCCTATTGCAATTGATGATATAAAAAATGTTCTCAAGGAGCTATCAAATAAGAATATCGCGGTACTAATTACAGATCATAATGTAAGAGAGACTTTAGAGATATGTAACAAAGCTGCAATTATCAGTAATGGTCAAATATTAGCCAAGGGTGTCAAAGAAGAGTTGATTAATAATCAATTAGTAAAAAAAGTTTATCTTGGTAATATGTATAACTAGACATTATGGCAATTGTTCTTTCTAAAAACCTAAATCAAAAACAAAATATATCGCTTACTCCTTCTTTAAAAAAGTCCATTGATTTACTTCAATTATCCAGATTCGAATTAATACAAAAAATAGAAAAACATGTGCTTGAAAATCCATTCCTTGAAAAAAAGGATAATAGCTTAGATAGCTCTGAATTCTATGATCAAGATTTTGATTTTGATATGGAGTCTAAATTAACCCTAAGAGAAAGTCTTATAAAACAATTAGATGATCTTAAAATCAACAAAAGAGAGATAAACATTTCAAAATTAATAATTGATTGTATTGATGAATCTGGTCAGCTAGTAATAGAAATTGATGAAATAGAAGAAATTTCTAATTTCTTATATCAAAATGATGAAATTGAAAATAGCCTCATAAATATAATTCATAAACTTGAACCTTCTGGAGTAGGTTTTAGAGATCATAAAGAATGTATCAAGATACAAATTAATAACAGCAAACTTTCAAAAGAAAAAAAGTTTTTAATAAATAAAATTCTTTCAAATAAAAAAATGGACAATATTAAAGAGATAAGAAAAAATTTAATAACAGAGGGGTATTCAGAAAAAATTTTTATGGAAGCTCTTGATGAGATAAAAAACTGTGATTTAAGTCCAGGACTTAATTTTAAAAAAACTGAATTTATTTCTGCAGACTTAAAAATTATTATCAAAGATAGCTCTATGAAGATTGATTTTATAGAAGAAAGTTTTCCAATAATTAAAATAGATGACGAGCTTGTAAATAATGTTAAAAAAGAATTAAAGATTAAAAAAAATGAAGAGCTTATGGAAAAAATTAATGAAGCTAAATGGCTTTTATCTTCAGTAAAAAAAAGAAATGACACAGTACAAAAAGTAGGAGAGTTTATATGCTCAAAACAAATTGATTTTTTTGGAGATAATCCTTTAAAAATAAATACATTAAGTAATAAAGAAATTGCAGATGAACTAGGTTTTCATGCATCAACTATTTCAAGAATATTAAGACAAAAATATATAGATACCCCAAAAGGCATGATGCCTCTTAAAGCATTATTAATATCATCAGTCTCTAAAACAAGACAAATTTCATCTTTGCAACTAATGAAATTAATAAAAGATATTATAAGTTCTGAAAAAAAACCCAAAAGCGATAGAAAGATAGCTATAGAACTTAACAAAAAGGGGTTCAATTTAGCAAGAAGAACTATTTCTAAATATAGAAATAAAAATAATATACCTTCCTCTCGATATAGATAATTTTTTTTCAGGTTAAAATTAAAAAATGAAAAATGCTGATGGTAAAAATAACCTAAAAATCATATTAGATGAGTCATCAGATTTAACATTAAATCAAATAAGAATACTTCTAAACAAAATGTCTCCATCAGAAATTGCTCATGCGCTTGAGTCTTCGCCTCCTAAACAAAGAGACCTCTTGTTTTCATTATTAAAAACAGATGAGGAAGGAGATGTTTTATTTGAGTTAGGTGAAGAGATCCAGCAAGACCTCGTTTCAAAATTATCCAATGAAGAGCTTATTGAGGCAGTCAAGGAATTAGAATTAGATGAAATAGTTGATATTCTTCAAAATCTCCCAGAAGAAAGAATGAAAAAAATTCTTTCTAATATGTCTTTGGTAGATCGAAAAAGAATAGAAATGGGCTTAACATATCCTGACAATACAGCTGGAGGTCTTTTAAATACAGATGTAATAAGTGTTAGGCCAAATAATTCTATTGAAGAAGTTATTAGCTATCTCAGGGGTCAAGGTGAGCTACCTGAAAATACAGACAAAATATTCGTTGTTAACAACGATAATGAATATTTAGGTGAGCTATCAATAAGTACGATTATTACCTCTAATCCCTCTAAGATAGTCAAAGATATTATGGATGAAGATTTGTCACCACTAAAAACAGATCAAGATGACAAAGAAGTTGCAATCATCTTTGAAAGGAATGACTTAATTTCATCTGCTGTAATAGATGAAAATAATAAACTTATAGGAAGAATTACGATTGATGATGTAGTAGATGTGATCAGAGAGGATGCTGATCAAAACCTTTTAGGCATGGCTGGTGTTGCAGAAGATACATTTGCTCCGCCTGGAAGAGCAGCTAAAAGTAGAGTTTTTTGGTTAAGTATGAACTTAATAACTGCATTTATCGCATCTAGTACTATTAACTTATTTCAAGATGTTTTAGATAAGATAGTTTACTTGGCTATTTTAATGCCTATCGTTGCAAGCATGGGAGGAGTTGCAGCTACTCAAACCTTAACGATTGTCTTAAGAGGGCTTACCTTAGAACAAATAAATGAATCAAATATCAAATGGCTATTTAAAAGAGAATTAGCAGTCTCTATACTCAATGGTATAGTTTTATCTATATTAGTTGGTTTCATTACTTATGCTTGGTTCCAAGAAATAGTTCTCTCTGTTCTCATATCTATTGCACTTATAATTAATCTAATAAGTTCTGTAATAGCAGGTATCTTAGTTCCATTGATTCTCAGAAAGTTTAAACAAGATCCTGCCATTGGAGGAAGTGTGGTAGTAACAACAGTTACAGATGTTGTTGGATTCTTATCATTCCTTGGATTAGCTACTATATATTTAATTTAATCTATCTATTATTGGTTCTTCAATAGAGCCACTTATCTTAAATTTAAACGTTGAGACATCATCAAGTCTTTCATCAAAAATGTTTTCAAAAAATAGGCCCCCTGCTAAAGCTGGTACTCCTCCAAATATTGCTGCATACCATGGAATATTTTCAGAAACTTTCAATCTCATCTCAAGATCTAGATTTAATTCATCTAATAAGCCATTAGGATCTTTCATTACCTCACCCACCCATCTCATTTTTGCTTCAGGAGTTTCAATTTTTATTGGATTATTAATCAGTGCTCTATTTTTACCGACATAAAAATCACCCTCTGCTCTATCTATAAATAAATTTGGTGAATTAATACTTGTTTCGTTATTTATATTTTCAATAATTGCATTTAAATTAAAAATTTTTAATGCCTTTAAAAAAGTTGAATCTGGCAAAATTGCTTTTGATTCAAAATCTTTAATAAGAAATTCTATATTCCCTTCCACATCTTTTAATTTTTTTAAGCTTACCCATTGAATATTAAGATTGGTTGATAAATATTGAAAATTATAATTTATTAAGTCTTTTAATGGATAATTTGAGTTACTTATCTCATAAGAACCTCGGACTTTATATAAATCATTTATTTTATTATGGCTGATATAAGCTTTTTGTTTTCCGTTAAATGGACCAATTTTTAGAAATTTACTTATGACATTAATATTATCAATCGTTGTAATCTTTTCATTACTCAAAAAATAAAAATCAATTTCCTCAAATAAACTTTTATATGTTTCAATATTTTTACCAACAAATCTAAGATTTATATTTTCAAAATTTAGAAAACTATTTGATTGGAATGCTTCAAATTCAAATCTGGTATCAAAAAGTTCTATTTTTATAAACCCTGTCTTATCCTCTCTGATTGATCCATTTAGTTCTTCTCCTGAGAAAATTATATTAGTCTCATTATTTAGAATATCTATCGCTACATTTTGATCAGTATAAGTATTTTTAAAAAAATTTAATTCTTCAATTTGTAAAGTAACTGAGCTCAAGAAATCGGATTCGATATTAGATCTTTCAATTAAAATATCTTCTATCTTTAGATTTCTTAAATTTAAAAAAATGTGAAATCCATTAGAAAGGTCGTCCTTTTTAATCTTACCTTCATTATCCTTGCCAAATATAAAATATCCATTATTGTTTTCTCCAATATAAGAGTTGTATCTATCACTACTTATGAAATATGTTGGTTTTGAAAGATCAGAAATTTGGATAGAGATATCTAATTTCTCACTTCTATCTTTTTCTAAGTCTTTTAAAATCGATGAAATTCTCGTTTTTAAAAAATCTGTTTCTAAGTCTAGCGAAATTTTTCCATTAATTATTGTTATTATTGATTTAAATTCTTCATAGCCATCTAATAAAAAATAGGGTGTCTCATCTAACACTTCAGACATTTCATATCTTAAAAATGATCGTAATGTAATCTCTTTATCTTCTATTAACATTGACCCTGATATATCTTGATCAGGTAAAGTAGATGAAAATAATCCATTTAAAGATTGATCTAAATTAGTAAACAAAACTAAATTAATATTTTTAATTATGTAGTCATCAATAGTAGCTAATCTAGAGTCTGTAAAAGTATATTTATTTAAATTCTTTATAGTGCCGGTTTCTCCATTAAGATAACCTATGCTTTCAAGATTTAGATTAATTAAATAATCTGAAAAAATTTGTAAATCAATTAGGCTATTTTCTTTAATAGTTTTTTCATTGAGATTAAAGTTTCCTGCATATAAAATTTTATCTGAATTAGGTGTTATAAGTATTCTAAAATCTCTAAAATCAATATTATTAAATTTGCCATTAAAATTTGTTATCGAGGTCTTTCCATTAATATGGACAATATAACTTTCCTTGCTTTGAAAATTTAAATCATCTATTTTAATATTCAAATTATTCACTCTTACCTTAAAGCTATCTTTTAAAGAGTCTAAATTAGATTGATTATTCATATTAAAACCTTCTATTTCAAAAGTATTTAAATTCAAATAACGATTTGTTAATGTTTTAAAAAAATCAATGCTTAAAGAAACTTTCTCTATGCCCACAATATCTTGACCTAAATTATCTTTTAATGAAAAGTCTCTGAAGGTTAATTTAGATTCAAAGAAATTTTTTTCAGATATTATTTCTTTATATTCTAATTTATATTCATTAACTAAAAATTTATCAAAAAATTTAACCAAAGTAGCAGGCTTGTATAAAAATAGTGAATAAATTATTAATAAAAATGACATCAAAAATAAAAATGTCAAAATTAAACTAACTAATAACTTCTTAATTATCATTTTATTTTCTAAACTTAAAAAAGCTTCTTAAATAAATTGAGGCGATAGCTAAGATGATAGTAAAAAAGATATTAAATATCGTGCTAATTAACAAAGTTAAATATGAAAAATTATATAAATTTATTATTAACTGGGAAAAGCCTACATACGATGCAGCAGAAAGTCCAAAAAAGACACAAATTTGCAAATAGGAAAATAATTTAAAAGAATTTGAATATAAATTAATTAAATATGTAATTAAGCAAAATAATATAGCATTTAATCCAAAAAAAGAATTTGATATTAAATCAACAAATAGCCCCAACAAAAATGCTTCTAGTGGACTAATATTTTCTATCGACTGATAAACATAATATGAATAAAATAAAAAAGTCAGCGGAAGAACTATATAAAAGTTTGATAATAAACTAGAAATTCTAAATTCAATAAAATTTATAAAAAATATTATTAAAATAGTTTTAACATAATTTTTCATTAAAAATTTATAACTCCAAATAAATGGCTAACTAGTGGGTTTGTCAGTAATTGAATATTTAATTCGATATCATTTGATTCAATCACTTTAATTTCTTTCAAAATACCAACTTTAATATCCCTTGGATATACTCCTCCTAGGCCTGAAGTAAAAAAAATTTCACCTACTTCTATTTCTTTACTCAAAAGTAATGGATTGTAATTACATTTTATATAAGAAGACTTTCCACTCCCTTTAGCATTACAAAAAAAATCTTCAGAAATATTTTTTAATGGTAATGAATGTTTTGTATCTGTGAATAGCATTACTTCTTTATATTTACCATCATTAATAATGTGCCCTATAATTCCTGAGCTATTAAAAACCACTCCTTCTGAAAGATCCTCCATTGTTTCGTTAACTAATTGAATATGCATTCTATGTTTATCGCAACAATAAAAAATATTAGGATCTAAGCTTTTTAATTGAGCAATATGATATGGTTTATTTAAATTATTAGAATCTATAATATTTTGTAAATATTTCTTATTTTTAAAGAACTTGCTGTCCTGTGAAATTAAGTATTTTTCAATATAACTTTTCTCTAAAGCTAATTTAAGCTGATTATTTTCTTTTATTAATTTTTCTTTAAATTGAAAATGTTTACTAAAATCAATAATTGGATTTATAGAAAAATTTTTAATAAAGAAATTTGTAGAAATTTTAACTGAGTTATAGCTATTTTTTATGCTTTGAAAATTATTAGTATTTATATCAAAATAAAGAATAATACCGCCAAGGAAAATTAGTAATAAACTAATAATTTTTTGACCAGGTGGCGGCAAAATCCTAGCCATTTAAATTACTCCGTAGATAAAAGATCTATATTGTATTTATCCATTATTTCAAGAGCTTGGCCACCTCCTCTAGCGACACATGTTAAAGGATCTTCTGCAATTATCACCGGGATACCAGTAGAGTTTGATATTAGTTTATCTAAATCTCTTAAAAGCGCACCTCCGCCTGTTAATACTATACCTCTTTCTGCTATGTCAGCTGCTAACTCTGGTGGTGAGAGTTCTAACGCATTTCTAATAGCTCTAACTATTCCATATAAAGGATCTTTCATTGCTTCAAAAATTTGCTCACTATTAATAGTAAATGTTTCAGGTATGCCCTCTGCTAAGTTTCTTCCCGTAATAGCCATTTCAGTCTTTTCTGACTCTGCAGTAGCACATCCTATAGTATATTTAATTTTTTCAGCTGTAGATTCTCCTATTACACAACCATAATTTCTTCTAATCCATGCAGTGATAGCCTCGTCCATTTTGTCTCCACCAATTTTTACAGACTCTGAAAAAACAACTCCATTTAGTGACAAAATTGCTATTTCAGAAGTTCCTCCACCAATGTCAACAACCATATTTCCACTGGCTTCCTCTACAGGAAGACCGGCACCTATAGCTGCTGCCATAGGTTCCTCAATTAACTTAACATCTCTTGCGCCTGCACCTAAGACTGATTCTCTAATCGCCCTTCTTTCAACCTGTGTTGATCTGCATGGAACACATACCAGCACTCTAGGACTAGGCTTTATAAATAATTTTTCATGTACTTTTGCAATAAAATGTTGAAGCATTTTTTCCGTAACTTGGAAATCTGCAATAACTCCCTCTGATAAAGGTCTGATTGCTTTTATATTACCTGGAGTTCGTCCAAGCATTTTTTTTGCCTCTGAACCGACTGCCACAACTGTTTTCTGACCTCTTGACTCTCTTATTGCAACCACAGATGGCTCATTAAGCACTATACCAACATCTTTTGTATATATTAGAGTATTTGCCGTTCCAAGATCTATAGATAAATCATTAGAAAAAGCTCCTCCTATCATTTTAAACAAGTTAAATTTCACGTTATTTCCTAAAAAAAATAATTTAATTAATATACTAGTTAGGTTAATATCTCCCCACTAAACTATAATAATATCCTATATATGGACAAGAAAACAGTAACAACTATATCTTACTTATCAAGACTAAAAATTGATAAAGAGAAAGAAGAAAAAATAGTACAAGATTTGGATAATATTATAGAGTTTGTTGATCAACTCAACGATGTTGATACATCTAATATAAAGCCGCTAACAAGCCCATTAGAAAAAACAGCTAAAACAAGAAAAGATAAAGTAACTGCTAAAAACCTTAAGAAAGAGTTGTTAGAAGTTGCGCCTTCAGCTAATGAAGACTACTTTTTAGTGCCAAGGGTTGTAGAGTGACAATTAGATACAAAACGATAAAGGAAATTAAACAAATGATTTCTCAAAAAGAGATTTCAAATAAAGAGATTGTTCAAGAAGTCTATAAACTAATTAATGAAAATTCATATTTAAATGCATTCGTAACACTGAACGAAGAAAATTCTATTAAAAAAGCTGAAGATTTAGATAATAATCCATCTGATTCCTCTTTAGCAGGAGTGCCAATTGCTCAGAAAGATCTTTTTTGTACAAAAGGATTGAGAACTACCTGTGGTTCAAAGATTCTTAATAATTTTGTTCCTCCATATACAGCAACTGTGATTGAAAATCTTGAAAATGCAGGTTGTATATCTGTTGGTAAAACAAATATGGATGAATTCGCAATGGGTTCGTCAAATGAAACTAGTTATTTTGGTAATGTTCACAATCCATGGGGTGAAAGATTAGTTCCTGGAGGAAGTTCTGGTGGTTCTGCTTCTGCTATTGCAGCAGGTATTGTCCCAGCAGCATCTGGAACAGATACAGGCGGTTCTATAAGGCAACCGGCCTCTCTATGTGGAATAACAGGAATTAAACCTACCTATGGAAGAGTATCAAGATGGGGAATGATTGCTTTTGCATCTAGTCTTGACCAAGCTGGTCCAATGGCAAGAACAACAGAGGATTGTGCATTGCTTCTCAATGAGATGTGTTCGCATGATATAAAAGACACCACCTCTTTAGATGAAAATATTCCAAATTTTGGAGATGACTTGAATCAGTCATTAAAAGGCAAAAAGATTGGAATTATAAAAGATCTTGATTTATCCAGTCTTTCTAATGATGTTATAAAAATTTATGAGGATTCTTTAAAAGAATTTGTTTCTCTGGGTGCTGAATTGGTAGATATCTCTTTACCTAACCTTTCATTATCCGTGCCAACTTATTATGTTGTTGCACCAGCTGAATGCTCATCAAATTTATCAAGATTTGATGGAGTAAAATTTGGAAGAAGATCTGAGAATCCAAAAGACTTAGAAGAGCTTTATATTCAAACCAGATCAGAGGGTTTTGGTGATGAGGTTAAAAGAAGAATTTTAATAGGTTCATATGTTTTATCAGCTGGATATTACGATGCTTATTATAAAAAAGCTCAACAAGTTAGAAGACTTATCAAAAAAGATTTTGATGAAGTATTTTTAGAAGTAGATGTAATTATGACTCCAACAACAAGGGGTCCTGCATTTGAGATGGGTTCAAAAGGAAGTGATCCAATTCAAATGTATCTTGAAGATTT
>CENF01017356.1_pt1 | contig 11128 bp, 15 predicted proteins | sample 361291 | NCBI WGS metagenome assembly CENF01 (sample SAMEA2619399, study PRJEB7988) | marine metagenome | isolation source: saline water (ENVO:00002010), including | reverse complement strand
GTAAAATAACTGAAACTAATTTTATCAAATATTTAAATTCTGAGGTTCTAAACGAAGGTATTATTGACAATTTAAAAAGCTTTTATGTTAAGTTTAAAGAAAAGGCATTTGATGTATTAATGACATTCTTAAAAAAGGCATCAAAAATAGGATTTGCTATCTTTGATAAGATGAAAACATTTGTTAATTGGATAGTAGATAGTTTATCTAAATGGAAAAAAGAAAATCCAGATTTGTTTAAAACCATTGTTATAACATTACTGATAGTTATATTATTAATATCCTCGGCTTCAACAGCATACGCACAAACAAATGGTGTTCCTGTTTCAATTGCTAATATAGATGTTGCTATTGGTTATTTGGAAAAATTAAAATCAGCTAGTAGTGGGTTTGATGATATTTCATTAATGAAGGCTATGGGTTATCTTATTGATTTAAGAGATGGAACTTTAAATATACCTTTATCTGAATTTGGTAATGAATCTATATCAGCAGCCAAAGCAGCTATGAAAACAACTAAAGACATGATAGACAATGCTAGTATAACAAAAGATAAAGCATTAATGGATAAGTGTTTTTCTTTAATGGATGCTGGTTCTAAGTATATTAAATTTATCTTTGATAAAGTTGGTAATTCAGAGTCTGTAAAATTAGTTGTTAAATAATATTTTTATCCTTATATTTATGTTATGAAAAATATAGTTTTAAGTTCAATTTTAGTTTTTTCATATTTAATTTCTCTTAGTAGACCTACTGTAATATTAGAAATTTCATACACACATCCAATAGAAGTAGATTACTGGAAAAGACTAACTGAGGATTCAACATTTAATACAATGTATGAATTGGTAATGGTTGAGTCACATAAAGATTGTTTAACTCTTAAAGATATACACACAGATAAAGTATTAGGAACTTTGATAGGAAGACCTAATTTAAAATTTCTAATAGAATTATACAATAAAGAATTTAAGATTATTTAATTATCCATTTTCAATTCTATGGTTAGATATATCTATATACTCTTGTTGCATTTCAAATCCAATATAATTTCTGTTTAAATTTTTACAAGATAGTCCAGTTGTACCAACACCAATAAATGGATCTAAAACTAAATCATCTTCATCTGTAGCTCCTTTTATAAAATAATTTACTAACTCAACAGGATAAACAGCTACGTGTTTATCAGCTATTCTTTTAGTCTCAGATGATATATTAACTAATGTTGTTGGTAAAGCTCCTTTTTCATTTGGCGACCAATCTTTAAAATCATTATTATCAGTTTCTTCACTTCTGGAATATCTTTTTTTCAAACGTTTTTCCATTCTTTTAATAGATTTCTCAGAATAAGGAACTCTCATTTCATCTAAATTAAATTTGAATTTCTTTTCATCTTTAACAAACCAAAATATATATTCTACTCTATCACCAAATCTAGCTCTATTGGGAAGTGATTTTAATTTATTCCAAAAAAGTCTTTCATACATTTTAAGACCTGTTTGTTTATGTAATTCAGATATTAAATCAAAAACATAAGGATGTCTTACTTTATTCTGAACCTTATCATTTATATTTAAAATAAATGAACCAGTTGGTTTTATTATCCTTTCTATTTCTTTACAATAAGGTATAAACCACTCTACATATTTATCTGGATGTATTCCATCAAAGTCAATATACTTTTTCAAATCAGCGTATGGAGGTGAGGTAATAACTAAATCAATTGAATCATCATCTAGTTCTTTCATTAGATCCAATGAGTCACCACAATATATCTTATTTTTTTCCATATACATTATAGTTTTTATAAATGAAATGTTTAATATATATGATTAATGGATGTTAAGAAAATCAAAGATATATGTAAACTTTATGGTATAGTAAATTACACTATTAATGACGATTTATCGGTTGATGTTGATTGGAATGTCAATCTATCATCATGTGGTCTAAAAGAAATACCATTAAATTTTAATAAAGTATCTGGTTGTTTTTGGATAGATGGTAATGGGATAACTTCACTAAAGGGTTCTCCTAAGACAGTTGGTGTTGATTTTGATTGTACTATGAATAATTTAACTTCATTGGAAGGTGGTCCTAAAATAGTTGGTGGATTTTATATATGTGAAAATAATTATTTAACAAATTTAAAAGGAAGTGCAGAAGAATGTACATCTTTTAGATGTTCTAAAAATGATTTAACTAGTTTAGAATCTGATTTAAAGCATATAAAAGGAAAGTTTTTTTTATTTAGTGAAAATAAAATTAAAGATTTCTATGGATTTAATCCAGATATATTATCTAATGATACTATGTTTATAAACGATAGAACACCATTAGATTCTTTGAGTTTATCATTTAATAACAAAGAATTCATTTATTGGTTTAATTTAGTTAAACCAGTTAAAGGAAATAAAGTTTCTTTAAAAAGATTAAAATACATTTATTCTAATTTAGAAAAAAGAAGACCTATAGATGGAATTGAAATAGAATTCATTAAAAGGTTTTATGAAATAGTAGATTAAACTAAAGTTTTCAGAAAATTATTATTAATTAAATATTTAATTATCTTTTTCTCATATGACATATTATGATGATCGGATATACCAGTTTTTTTATCTTCATAATAATGTGAGAAATCATTATTGTGTTTATAATTTTTATCAATAGCATCAAATCCATGAATGTATGTTTCATTATCAGTATCTATATTATCACATAAAGTAGACATTATAGCATGTAATCCAGATGTATAATTAAGTTTAGTTATATCAAGGCCAGTTAATTTTTTCATACGATTCACAACATTAATAGGTTCAGAGAAATCAAAAATATCTGTTTTCTTTTGAATTTTTGTTAATTCAATATAATATTTGAATTTTAAGAAATCTTTATGAAAAATAGTCATAGTAAATTTATTTAGATTAAACTCTTTTTCAAAAAAATCATTTTTATATAAATTATAAAAACTATTTATAGCTATTTTTGAAGTATTACAGTAAAGGTGTGTTATTTTTTCACCTAGGTTTTCAGAGAATTTTTTATATTGTGTCTCAAATCCCTTAAACCTTATTATATTATCAAAACTATCTATTTTATCACCTAATTTATATTCTAAAGATGATCTACCACTACCTATTATAATACTATTCATAACGATTATACTATTTTTTAAATATTTGTTTATTTTTTAAACATGTCAATTATTTTTAATATAATGAACATGAAAACAATTTATATATTTGGTACAGGTGAGTCTATTAATAATATCACAGACGAACAATGGGACTTTTTAAGAACACAAGAAACTATAGGATTTTCTTGGTTTTTCAAAAAGAATTTTGAAACAAACCATTATTATTCACATGAAGGAGATGAACAACCATGGGGAGCAGCTAAAACAATTCACGAAAACAAATGGAATACAGAATTTTTCTTAGGTAATACTTGTGAAGAGCCTATTAAAGTATATAATGAATATAAAGATAAAATTAAATGTAGAATATCCAATACATCTGATTGGGTACAAACATTCAAAGGTATGGTTTGGCATGCTGACGCACCAGAACCACCACTTAGTTTCGATGAAGTTTGGGCTAAAAAACATGAAGATAAATTATTCGGATTTAGAGGTCAGTTAATGGCCGCTATTAATTTAGCTACAGTACTAGGAGCTGATAAAGTGGTCTTATTAGGAATAGATTTAAATAATGGTCAACATTTTTATGATGTAGGTAATCACAACCCATCTACATTTGAAAAAAAATTAATACAAGCTAGTAATTACGAACCATTAAAACATACACATTCATCAAATATAACATTCAATAATATAAGACCTGTTACTGATGGATTAAAATGGGTATCAAATTTTGTAAATATCGTTTCTGGTAATCCAGATTCTTTATTAGTAAAAGAAGGTATAGTTAAATATGAAGAAGTAAATAAATATAAAATAAATATAAATTAATTATGAGAAACACAAAAATAATAGGAGAGATTGGAATAAATCACAATGGTTCTGTTGAAACTACAAAAGAGCTTATTAATATGGCTAAGGTAGCTGGATGTGATTATGTTAAATTCCAGAAAAGAACACCTGAAATATGTGTACCAGAAGAACAAAAATTATTAATGAGGGACACACCTTGGGGAAAAATGACTTACATTGATTATAAAATGAAAGTTGAATTTGAAAAAGAAGAGTATGATGAAATTGATAGATATTGTAAAGAAATAGGTATTGAATGGTTCGCATCTGTTTGGGATAAACCTAGTGCTGATTTCATGCGAAATTATACAAACATAGCTAAGATACCTTCAGCTTTAATAACAGATAAAGAATTAGTTGAATACACTAGAGAAAAATTTGATGTTCTATTAATATCTACAGGAATGTCTACAGAAGAAGAGGTAGTTGAATCTATTGAACTATGTAAACCAGACGTTGTTTTCCATACTAACTCGTCTTATCCTTCACCTATTGAAGAATTGAATTTAAATTATATTCCATATCTAATAGGGAAATATCCAAATATTGAAATAGGATATTCTGGACATGAATTCGGATTAACAACAACATTTGCTTCGGTAGCATTAGGAGCTAAGTGGGTAGAAAGACACATCACTTTAGATAGAGAAATGTGGGGTTCTGATCAAAAGTCTTCTGTTGAACCAGTTGGATTAATTAAGTTATGTAAAGGTATCAGAGACATTGAGAAATCTTTAGGTTCTGATGAACAAAATGGTAGAAAACTTTACCCAAGTGAATTATCTAAAAGAAAAAGTTTGAGAGGTAATTAAAATTAATATTATTAACATGATAATAAAAGCTAATAATACTAGATACATTTTCATACATATACCAAAAACAGCGGGTACTTCAATATTGAAATACTTTAAAAATACTGAAAAGGGACAAAAACATGAAAAAATATCACACAGTAGTTATACACAATCGGTAGGTAAACTAAAATCTTTTGCTATGGTTAGAAACCCATATGATAGATTATTAAGTATTTTCTTACATTGGAGAGACAACCTTAAAAGAATAAAAGAAACCTCAGAATTTGAGGAATTTGTTTTAAATTTGGATAAGCCAAATTTATGGTGTAAACCAAATTTTGTTAGAAGATGGCAAAATAGATATATCGATCCACAGGTTACATGGATTTCAAATAGAAAGAATGTTCCTATAGTTGATTATATTATTAAGTTTGAAAATATAAATGAAGATTTTAATAACTTTTTGGTTAGTGAGAAATTTGAAGATATAAAAGAACTACCACATACAAACAAAACTAAACATACGGATTATAAAGATTATTATAATGATGATATGATTAAAGTAGTTGAGGATAAATATAAAAAGGATTTAGAATATTTTAATTATTCATTTTAAAACATAAACATGATAGCATTAGTTCCAATGAGGGGAGGCTCAAAATCTATTCCTTTTAAAAATATTAAAGAGATTGCAGGTAAGCCATTATGTTGGTGGTCAATATCAGCTTTACAAGAATCAGAATCTATTGATAAGATATATGTTTCAACCGATTCTGAAAAGATTAAAGAAACAGTAAAGTCTTTTGGATTTGATAAAATTGTCATTGTTGATAGAGATGAGAAAAACGCAAGAGATACATCATCAACAGAAGATGTTTTAATGGAATTTGCTGAAAATCATGATTTTGAAGATATTATGTTAGTTCAAGTAACATCACCTCTTATATCTAAAGAAGATATAGAAGGTGGTGTGAAAGAATATAAAAACTATGACTCGGTTTTATCACTAGTAAGACAAAAAAGATTTATTTGGGAAGAATCTTCCAATGGTAGTGTATTACCAAGTAATTATAATTTATCGTCTAGACCAAGAAGACAAGACTTTAATGGACATTTAGTTGAGAATGGTGCTTTTTATATAACATCCAAAAAACAATTAATGAAATATGGTGTTAGATTATCTGGTAAAATAGGACACTATGAGATGTGTGAGGAAACTTATATTGAAATAGACGAACCACATGATTGGAATAATGTTGAAACAATGTTAATTAAATCTAGAAAACCATCTAAAGATATTAAAATGTTAATTATGGATTGTGATGGTACATTAACAAATGGAAAAGCAACTTATGACAATAATGGTGATATCACAAAAGAATTTAGTATGAGAGATGGTATGGGCCATAAACTAATGAGAGAGGCTGGTATTAAACAAGTTATAATATCTGGTAGTTTAGAAGAACTTATACAAAAAAGAGGTGATAAATTACAATTAGACCATGTTATTTTAGATAGCCATGATAAAGTAACTGATATTAAACCAATATTGGAAAAACATAACATATCATGGGATAATGTAGCTTATATCGGAGATGATATCAATGATTATGATATAATGAAAAAATGTGGTTTCACAGCTTGTCCTAATGATGCTTTACCTAAAATTAAAAAGATAGTTGATTACATATGTGATAGAAACGGTGGTGATGCTAGCGTAAGAGAATTCATGGATATCATATTAGACAACAGATAACATTTGTTCTAAATCATTTACATCCATTATAACACATCCATTTTCAATAGCTTTTAACATTTTACTAGACTTACTAGATTTATCTTTACAAACCAAGTGTGTTACTTTTTTAGACATAGACTTAGAAACATTGGCTGATTTATCAGTTAATAATTCCTCTAAGTCTTTTCTTCTTACTCCAGTAAAAAGATAAGTTTGTCCATTTAATCCACCATCTGTTGAAACTTCTTTAACACCAGTTTTATTAATGGTTAATAAAGAACCTAAGTCATTTACAAACGATTTAAAGACATCAATACTATCCAAGTAGGACTTAGCTGATATATCAGAAAAACCTTCAACAGAAGTTATATTTTCAACAGAAACATTATTTGATTCATATAAGTGTTCCAATAGTAATAATTTTTTTGAACCTAAATTTTTAAACAATCCACTAGCGTGTTGTAATTTAGAAATTGTCATAGTTCTTTTTTCGTTTATAGAATCAACAATTTTTTGAGATTTTCTAACTCCGAATTTATCTAACTTAATCATATCTTCCTTTTTCATAGATAAAATCTTTTTTACTGTATCAAATCCATTTTCAAAGAATTGTTTAACAACACCTTCACCCAAGTTATCAACTTCCATTATTCTGAAAAATGATATTAATTGTTTTAACTTTTGGTCATCAGTTTCTTCTAATGTTATTAGTTCAACATTATTATCATTCCATCCTATTTCAACACCGATATTAGGTAATTTAAATCCTGTTGATTTAACAACATCAACTAATTTAGGAATAACACCACCACTACGAGTTACTTTAATAACTGAACCTATACCCAATTCATTAATTTTCATAAATTTAGCGTTATTACCAGTAACATTAGTTACATTAACACCATCTAAGTTAATAGACTTAACATTCATAACTGGTTTAATCAATCCTTGTTTTGATATCTCCCAAGTAATGTCTTCAATTATAGTTTCTTTCACTTCAGTGAATTCTCCTTTATATGCTCTAGCGTAAGATGGATTACCATTTCTTTCTCTACCCAAACTTTTTCTTATAGATTCTAAATTTATCTCAACTATAATACCATCTATTTCATAAACTTCACTCCATTCTAAATAAAGTTCTGATAAGTTTTCTTCAGTTAAATCTTCTAAAAAAGATATTTTATATTGAACTTTGTGTTTTTGTTTTTCATTAAGGTAATATAGTGAATCACTTTTAGTTTGAAAGTCTTTACCAACTAAACCATATCTTATATAATCAATATCTTTTAAAATATCTGTTGGAGTTTTATCGTTTAATTTACCACTAACTAAATTTCTAGGATTTGAAAACGTAGATGAATATTCTTTTTGTTCAAAAACATCTCTTTTCATTATAGCTTCACCAAATGTAATAACATCATCGTCTATATTATTAGTATTCATTTTTTCTAGATGTTCATCTGATTCTTGTCCTTCAATACCATTTCCTCTAGTCCAAGCTTTTTTATCAGATTCAACAACAACTAAAGAAGCTCCATCAAATTTAGGAGTTAAAACCAATTCTATTTGCTCTGATATATTTTTTGATTTAAACCATTTTTTTAACTCATCAACTGACTTAACTTTATTCATAGAAAACATAGAAATAGGTAATTTAGACTTTCTACTAGCTTCAATTGTCTCACCACCAATTTCATCAAATAATTTACTATTAGGATCTAATTTTTTTAAATCATCTAATAACATATCATATTGTTGGTCAGATAAAATAGATTCACCGTTTCTATAAGCTTCGTTTGATTCTTTTATTTTTCTTTCTATGTCGTGTTTGTTCATATTAGTTTCCTTTTAATCTGATTATGTTTTCTGATATTAATCTAGTTTTAACACCGTTGTTCCAAAAGTTAACTTCTTTTTTAGTTATAAAATTAACACTATCACATGGTATGTAATCATATGTTTTCCAAATACCCTTACCCGTTTCTAATATAACGGTATAGTCTTTCTCATTTGTTCTCATATAAATTATAAATATTAAACTTATTGAAAGTAAAACTATTATTAATTTATGGTTAAAATTTAATTTCATATTTTATGATTTATTTTTATATCAACATAAGATAAGGATTTTAAATCAATTAGTAAAATTTAATTGAAATTTTTTTCAAACTCCTTACACATTATAAGACAATTTGAATAATCATCTATTTGTTTAGAATTTTTTAAAGCTTTTTTAATTAATTTTTTCATCCTATAATAATTAATTATAGTATCTGTGTTTGATTTTTTTATGAAAGATAAAAAATTATCCAAACCATCTAAATCAGATTCAGAACAAACATAAATTAAATCATCCCATCTTGGATAATGATAGTTCAAATCAAAACCAAATCTAAAATCTGTTAAAATAACTGATGCATCAACTGTATGTCCTTTATCAGAACCATAACAAATCATATTCATCCCATCATTAATGTAAAAACCTTTTCTTTCCATATCGTGAATATATGGAAAATATTTTAATCGACAAAATATCCAATACTAGAAACATAACTTTCTAAATCTTTTCGAATTTGTTTATCATTTATTCTATAAAATAATTTTAATTGATTTAAATTAACTTTTTTACCTTTTACTATTTTTTTAATTCTATCGATAAATACATCTTGGTCTTCCTTTGTAATAGTAGTTATGCCTAATAATTTAGATATAGGATTACCCATAATATAAATGCTACTTTTAACCTTACAATCAAATTCATCTAAATTGTAAATATTATTATCCGACACTATTAATTTACCACCAACTTCAGTTGATGTGTCTAATGTTTCTAATGTTTTACTATTAGTAACATAGTAATCACCATTAACAATACCTGGTCCGAATTTTAATGTAGTTAATTTATTATAATGACAAACATAAGATTCCATCACTTCATCAGGAGAATATTTAAGATTAGTTAGTTCGTTATCTGAACAATCAAACCAAGCACAAGAATATGGAGAATTTTTTAATGAGGTTAATTTATTATTGTTACAATGAAATCCACTAAAAACAGTAGAAAATTTAAAAGGTATTTTAACCAAAGACATTCCATCTAAATATACTGTTTCGAAACTCTCAATTGCATCATCACCCCTTATCTCATATTCACTTGGTGATATATCAAGAATTTTTTTTACAAATTCTTCAACAGTTAAATGATTAAATCTATTGTTTTCTTTTATATAATTGAATCCTTTCAGATGCTTCATTAATTATATATTAAATAAATCTTTTAATTTATTATCAATATTATCAATATCAATACATTTCTCATATTGTTCCATTTTTATATAATGTTCTTTAGCTAATTCTAAAGTTTCTGAACAATCGGTCTTATCTATAGAAATATCTAATATACAATCTTCTTTTATTATTTCAATATCTGCTATTTTTAAAATAATTTCATCATTGTTTATATTTTCTTTGATAGAGTTTATTAAGGTGTCAAAAAATAATGTTTTATTTTCTTTTAAAAATAAGTTAAAATCATCAACACTATAGTAAGTTTCTCTAAACATAATAATTTTTATTTTTTAATTTATCCAATATCCTTTTTCTTTTAATCGTTTCTTGCCACAATCTATAGTTATCAACAACATAACTATTATTTATGAACTCTAATCCTTCTTCTTCTAAAGAAGTGTGGAATTTTTCTGTAACTATTGTATTGGAAAAATTACTTTCCAATAAATTTTCATAACAATAATAGTTACCATCAATATAAGAAGGACCGTTTTCTAAAGAAGTTAGTTTATTCCACCCACAATGAAAATCACCATATATTTTTCTTGGACAATTTTCCAATGTGGTTAAGTCATTTCTAATGATACTGAATGTACCAAAACATATATTTATGTTAAATGGTAATTTTTGTATACGAATTTTATCGGGTATTTGAACGCTCTCATATATATTAACACCTCTTGGTGTTATTTTATAATCCTTTATATTAAATAATTCTAATAATTCTTTTACCTCCATATTATAAATACTTAAAAATTAATGTAATTGTTCTAATTCTCTTTTAATTATTTCACAAATCTCATATTTTTCTTCTAATTCCATCTTTTTAAGATACTCTTCGGTTACTGGAATAAACTCATTTGAATAAGTCCACATCTTATTTTGATTGAATTGTGATTTACCACACCCACAAAGTATATTACCTCTTTTAGATTTATGTCCAATATTAATTAATTGACTTCCACATTTACTACAATACATAATATCTTCAACTGTATAAACATTTCCTTTTATTCTAGGTTGTGTGTTTTTTATTTCATTTGTTGATAATGATATTACTCTATCTTTTAAATTATGTCTAATCTTCATGTTACTTTTTTATTTCTTAATATTTCTTTTATTATTGAACTTCTTTTATTTAATTTGATAAAAACATCTTTGTTCAAAACTCTTCCCGCTTCAGATAACTTTACACCATTATCTAATATAGATGTGTAAATCTCTCCTTTAATATTTGATAAAAAAATATTACTTATTAAATCATTAAACCTAAAGTCAATGGAGTTGTTAATCACTTTAGGTAAATACCCTAAATCA
>CENF01151835.1_pt1 | contig 11140 bp, 15 predicted proteins | sample 361291 | NCBI WGS metagenome assembly CENF01 (sample SAMEA2619399, study PRJEB7988) | marine metagenome | isolation source: saline water (ENVO:00002010), including | reverse complement strand
GGTAATATTCTAAATGAAACTAAAGGTGATATTAAAATAATAGTTACTATTAATAACGATTCCTCTTTCATTAGAAACGGTCTTGATATTTTATATACACATTCTATCACTTTAAAGGATGCACTTTGTGGAAGTAATTTTGAAATTAATCATATATCTGATAAAATTATGAAATTTAATAACTTACCTGGTAATATACTTTCTTCTTCTTATAAAAAAACTATACCTAACTACGGATTTATAAGAGATGAACATATCGGTAATTTTATTATTACTTTCAATATCATATTTCCCACTAATCTATCTTCTGATAAAATTAAACAACTTGCTACTATATTATAAATCTACATAAAGACTATCTGCTAGTTAATTGTATGCGTTTTAATAAATTTTTCCCAGTTATTATAACTACCACATTATCTTTTACAATTCAAAATAATATTAATTCTAAAATTAAATGTTATTCTGGATATATTCCTGATGGTTTAACTCCAAAAGAATGGGAAAAAATTAAAATAACCGAAAAAAATAAATTTAAAAATAAAAATTACGCTGAAAATGGTGCTAAAACATTCACCTCGCGATCATTTAAATCATTTCAAACCGCACTTGAAAAGGGCGAAAAAGCCAAGAATTTCCCTATTTTTAATGCAAAAGAAAAACTTAAAAATAAAGAAATTAGGAATACTGATATTCCTTATATGCAAAGAGTTAATGGTAAATGGGATAATAGCGATATTGTTAAGATTAACTCAAAATATCGTATCAAAAAAACTAATAATGACAAAGATTATGAAAATAATCCTAAAAAATGGCTATTTCCTTCTTTCTTTAAATCTAATACACCTAAACCCACTGACAAACCTTTAACTTATAAAGAAATGTGGAAAGCTTCTGGTGCTAAATTTAAAGAGTAATCTTTAAAAACAATATAAACAAATAATATTATACATTATTAACTATTATATAGTTCTGCCTCTATGGCCAAGTGGTAAGGCGCTGCACTTGTAATGCAGAGATCGGTGGTTCAATTCCGCCTGGAGGCTTCCCCTACTTCTCTTATTTTATAAAAGATAAACAAGCCGTAGAAATTTTTTGAAACTATATCTAACATATTATATGAAACATTCTTCATTACTGATGGCAACAATGCTGCCGCACCATATAATGACCATGCTGATAACATAAACATAAATAACTTTTTATTAATATCTACATCACCTACATAATTTTTGTATATTATACCAAAATTTAAAAACAAAAATATAAAACCTGCACCTATAGACATTACTTTTCTTAACATGCCTGCTTCACCTAAAAATCCTGCTATCAACATCATTGTATTTAATAAAAATATATGCATTATATTCCGTTTATTATTATTTATAAATCCTCTTGCTCTTATCGTTTGATTTAATTGTTTCTTATTTTCATATTCCATATACATAATTGTTGATAGTAACATCATTGGGGTTGTTATTAACCAATCTATATAGCGTCTCTGTGTCACTGTTGATGTATGCATCCATTCAATACTCATTATCAAGTATATGTAAAATAAAAATTCTATTAATTGCACACCTGTTTCTAAACTTAATACCTCACCTAAAATTTTATCATCATCAGGTAGTTTATAAAATATACCTGTAAAACTTATTAAACCTGTTATCAATTGAACCAATAATGACAGTATAACTGTTATATAAACTAATGATTTTCCTAACATTATATTATATAAAGGGAAAATATATTCTTCTAACACAACACGGACAATAATATCTTGTTCTTTCAAACAAATAATCCGCTTTGGTTTTTGTTGCTTTTCTTATAAAACCTACACCATCAAAATATACATTATAGATCTCATCCTTTGATCTTGTATCCGAACACTCACAACATCTATTACCCGATAAATGACACCTATTCATGTGATGACATTGACTAAATTCTATTATTAAATTTACTACATCATCGGGTAAATACATAACTCTATTATAATCCATTCTTTATATTATATTATATATTTATTATGACACGATGGCCGAGTGGTTAAGGCGATGGACTTGAAATCCATTGGGATATTCCCGCGCAGGTTCAAATCCTGCTCGTGTCGGTTTGTCTATTGTATTCCAATATTCATAAAAGTTTTTGTTACTCCATCTTATATTCATAAATTTATGAATATGTTTTTGAAAATATTCTATTCTCATCAATTCTTTTTTATAACACATTAATGGTTTACTTGTTTGAATCGGACGAGTATGTGCACGCATCCAAAAATCTCTTCCCATTAAAGTATATGCTTTTTGTTTCCAAAATAAGTTATTAGACTTTTTATATATAAATTTATTTGTATACAAATAATTTAATGTATCAGATAAACTTAAATACATTGAAAATTCTATTAACAAATCTTCACATGTGTTATCCATTTATTATTATTAATATTTTATATTTATAACTAAAACTATAACGGTCATAGTGTAATGGCAACATATCAGCCTTCCAAGCTGGGGTTTCGGGTTCAATTCCCGGTGGCCGTATTTTAATATTAATGTTAATATTAAAATATACCTAGTATAATGACTTATAAATTAAAAATAAACCTAACATTATCATCATTATATTCTTTTCTGTTTTAAAACAATGCCCATAATCCATCATTATTGCCCTCTTTACCCTTTGAAAATTAAATTCTCCTGGAAATTGTGTAAAACATGCATCTCCCTTTATACACATATATGCCGGACAATTGTAAAATATTTTATTATCTATATCTACTTTCACAAAATTATATTTCCAATATATCTTATTCAATAAAATCTGATCTATATTTTTATTTTTATTTTTTCTATGTTCACCCAATAAAATCTTTAATTCTTTTACATATCCCATATATAATCCTGAATTTACTATCACGTGACCATCACAACTATATACCTTATATTGCATGTATTTAAAAAAATATTTAAAAAATATGTTTGTCTGTTTGTTATAACATTGCTCTATTGATAAAAGTACCCTCATCTCCGGATTTTCCTTTATCATATCATTAAATCTATTTTCTATTTCTTCTAAATTCATATTTATTATACTATCAAATCCATCTAAAAATATTACTAAATCATTATCATTTAACTTTTCTAAATGCTCTAACACACCCAACGGTTTATCACGCAATCCATTCCATTTTTTACCCCATCCTAATACTGTTACTTCTATATCATGCTCATTATTTAATAGCTTTTCAAATAAACCATGAGAATGAGTAGCATATGTTATTACGTGAGTCATAATAATCATATTTTATTTTATCTTTAAACTTTATTTTATTTATGCATAAGCTATATTTGGCTCTTTTTCCTTCGTATTCAATCCCAATTCTTTTAAATACTCTATACCCAAATCATAATTCTTAACAAATTTTATAAAGTCAGCATCCATACCATATTGTTTTATATACTTATTTAAAATGCCTCTAACTGTTGAACTCCAAAATAAAACTGCCGTTCCCTTCGTTGTATCTCTACCTAACTCTCTTATACGTGGCATATAATTCGTTATACATTTTAAATAACTTGGAGGTAATACAGACAATAATTTTATATTCCATATAAAATATACTCTCTCTTTATCCTCTATTAACTTTTTATATAAATTTTCTAAATCTAATAAAAAATCTTCCACATCTTGTTTCTTTATACGATCATTTACCATATTAAAACATATCATTATATCATCCTTATACTCTGTTCTAACTATCTCTATAACCTTATCCGTCATTTATAATATTTAATAATTTAAATATTATATTTATACTTATTAATATTATGCTTATTCAATATCATGCTTATTCAATATCATGCTTATTCAATATTATGCTTACGAAATCTTTTTTGTCTCTATCTCACTGTCTACCAAATAAAGTGAATTTTCTGTTTCAATTATGAAATCAGTTTTTACCTTAAACACCTTACTTATAGGACTTGTATATTCTTCCTCGTTTTTTACTAAAAGTTTTTCACCACCCTCTCTTACTCCTATTAATGCTTTCTTTTCTACAGAGGTAACCCAATAATCCATCATTATTGGCTTATCATTCACTATTGATAATTTTGATACATGTGTTAATGTTTGAGTATCAGGTAATCTATAACTAGATTCACTTACTTGTAACGCCATTATATTCTAATTTTATTCATAATCTTTAAATATTAATTTATTTATATTATATAAATGAACAAAGATTTTTACAATTCTCATTTAGGAAAAATGCAAATGCATTTTCATACCTCTATTAGAAATGTCGGTCTATATCTATCCATTGCTACCGCTTTACTTGGCGGCGCTAGATATTACAGAAAAGGATCAGAAAGATCCAGATTTAAACAGCTGCTATTTTATATATTATCGTTAACATTCGCCACTAATTCCTTCCTAATATCTAAATATCTTCTACATGATCATATGCTCGTATATAAAAAAATGTCCAATGATGAAAAAAAATATGTCCTTAAATGGTACACTATATTAAGATTATTAATACTTACATCCTCTTTGTTCCTTTTATATATTATATATCTTAGTTTAAACACTTCCAAAAAAATTATTAAACAATATATATAATGAGCAAATATGATTTTAAAGATCAAGATAATTATTTAAAATCATTCAATTGTACTATTGAAATCGCATTCTTTAAATACTCTACACTTATTGAAGAATTTATTGTTAATATCAGCAAACTTAATAAAATTAACCTCACCACCATATTTATAAAAGGATTTGAAAATATATATCACATCTTTAATATTCTATTCCTCTATTCAAAAAATATTGATTTCACTTATCACCATACACAGCGTTCTTATCTTTACTTCTGTGAATTTATTGACCAAATTAAAGACGATAATAATATGCTACTTAATCTTAATATTAAAGATGCCACCATTTTTATATATAAAAAAATAATTTACAATATCAACAAAAAACTTACTCATAAAAATATATCATCTATTGAACAAAATAATTTATCCACTCTTAATAAAATAATTTTATTTTATAACAGCTTACTATATAACACTCTCAACACTCACGATATCTCATCTATTGAACATACAAATAAAAATATTATTAAAAATATATTTAAAAACAATTTTGATGATATTATACTACATATTGATAATTTAATTATCTATAATGATATCATTTTCGTTCGTATATCACAGCATGAAAAAATTATACAACTCTTTAAACTTATAATTAAACATATTAAAATAAATAATAATACACATCCTATTAATTCTATTCAATTAAATGATATTAATACACTATCTAATAATAAAATTATTAAAAAATTATTTAAAATATAATTATTTATTAATTAATCATTATATTTTTTTTGATCTTTTTTTTACCTATTATCTTTTCCATTTTTGGCTTATCCATCTCGTAAATATTTTTAAATTCATCATACAATATATCTTTTATAAATTCATATATCTTAATTAATACATCCTCATCACATTTACCTACTATTAATACGCTACCTGTTCTAAATATCATAAATGACACCTTTCCTACACCTGTATTTTTACATAAACTATTATTTATATCATAAAATATACGCGACTGAATACCCGGATATGAACATGGATCAAATACCGACTGAATACTATACTTTGTTTTTAATATATTAAATAATGCATCTCTATTTAAATAATAACCACAATCAAAATTTGAATTTATTAATACTGTTTCCATCTTTTCCTCTAAAATATTTATTTCCATCTTTAACTTGCTTTTAAATATACACAATAAGTATTTTAATATTAAATTTAACTCCTTGTCATTTTTTATTCCTGGAATCTCTAACTTTCCTGTATTAAATACTTTTACATGATATTCACTAAATTTACTCTCCATATTTATTCTCAAAATTATTACAAAACAATTATAAAATGCACCTCGTTCCTTTGTTCTACAATTTATCAAATCTTTCTTACATAAACCTACTGTTACCTTTCTTATATCTTTAAATTTTATTCTTCCTGTTGGATTATCTATTGATTGGATTATTAAACTATGTGTCGTCTCATATTTCATTAAATTCTCTTCAATCTTTTTTACATCATCCTTATTTATACTATTAAATTTCATTTGTTTCTTTATTATACCTGTATTATGCTCATCATATGGCATTATATCTAAACTCCAAAATGTTTCCATCAAATTTATTTTACTATCTAAATATACTATTTTAGTTTTCGTAGATATATATATATCCCCACATTTAGGAACTTCTTTTATTGAGTTTGTACTTTTATCATCTTCTTGTTTCCACCCACCCTCCATAAATAACTTCCATTCATTATCAATAGAAGTATCGTCCTTATTTTCTATAGTCATACAATATTCATATTAGATCTCTTTAAATTATTCCATTTCAATTATTTTATTATATTATATTAATGAGTTCTACCACTCAACCCATTAACATTCCTATATCTAGTGAAATTTCTAAATCTGCTTATAATAATAATTATATTATTATACCTACATGCAAAGTCGTCGGATTACCTGAACATCCTAATAACACTCCTGATGATAATATCTGGAGTATTAAACTTATACAAAGAATTAAAAATTATCAATCCTCCAAACTTAATAATTTTGATAAAATATAAATTATATTATTATTATTACTCGTATCTATATTTCTAAATATACTTTCTAATTTATCTAATAATACACCAGTTATCTTATATTTGTTCTTTATCATATAATAAATATATTGTTTGATTATACCATATTTATCTACATTATATCTTTTACTTAATTCATTCACTTTTTCATCTACATTATGTAATTTTACATCACTTAACATGCTATTTATTATTTTATTATTTAATATCTCTATCTTATTATTATTTCTATTCACTTGTATATAATTTATCATACTTCTTATATCCGAATCAAAATATACTTGCAAACTTTTTAATTCTTCATCCTCCATCACTATATTTTCTTTTATTGTTATATCTTTTAATAACCTTATCACATCTTCATTCGGTAATCTATTAAATTTTAACTTTATAAACCTATTCTGTAACGATATATCTATCTTACTTATATAATTACATATTAAACAATATCTCACATTTTTATTACTATTCTCGATTAAATATTTTAAACCCAGTTGTGCATTTTTTGTCATATAATCTACCTCATCTAATATTATAAACTTTATTCCTTTGTTAAATAAACCATCACTATTTATAAATACACTGATCTGCTGTCTTATTACATCTATTCCACGATCATCCGAAGCATTTAAATGTATTGTTAATCCCTTCTTTACTGTATCACCACTTTGATACGATGATATCAAATTAATCATCGTTGTCGTCTTTCCTGTACCCGGTGCTCCATAAAATAATAAATTTGGAAAATATCTATTCTTCAATATATTTTTTAATATAATCTCATTATATTCATTTAATACTATATTATTTATCTTTCTTGGTCTATACTTCTCTACCCATGGTATTTGTTCACTCATATTTTTATTATTATTATTCTTTTAATTATATTATTAAAACTATTTAAATTAATATAGTTTTAATATCCATAAATGGAAAAGAAAAAGCCCGGAAGAAAAAAAAAAAATGAAATAATACCCCCCTCAACCACACCCAGCGATCCTGTTCAACCCACCGTTTCTAAAAAACGCGGCAGAAAACCCAAGGGTGGAAAAATTATAACCGATGTTAATATTGATACCTCTCCTAAACCTTTACAACAAAATATTATATTACATCTTAAATGCTCTCTTGATGATATTAATAATGTATATAATATTAATTTTATACAATCAGAAAATAATATTCTACCTTTTAATAATAATTCTATTGACAATAATCTTGTTGTTAAACAAAACGATAATATTACTAATAATACTATTCAGAATACTATTCAAAATACTAATCAAAATGACAATAATATCTCTAATAAATTAAAGTCTCTTTCTGCTTCTCTTAATTCTAATATTATACCTAATAAAGTTTCTAATTGCTTCTGGTGCACCTGCAACTTTGATGGACCACCCATATTTATTCCTAAACATAAACATAACGATAAATATCAAGTTTATGGTATTTATTGTTCACCTGAATGTGCCGCCGCCTTCTTATTCAATGAAAATATTGATAACTCTCAAAAATTTGAAAGATATTACCTACTTAATAGCCTATATTCTAACATTTATAACTATAAATCTAATATTATACCCGCTCCACCACCCTTTTATATACTCAATAAATATCTTGGTACCTTATCTATTGAAGAATATAGAGAACTTAATAAAAATAAACAAATTATATCTGTTATTGATAAGCCTATATCTAGATTGTTACCTGAAATATTTGAAGACAACGACGAATATAATATTAAAAATTTACCTACAGAAAATAAATCCAATACCTACACACTATACAGGAAAAACAAAAAAAATTTATCACATTCCTTCTCATCTTCCTTACAAACTAACTAGTTTTACCTATTATCATACTATATATATCTACCTCCTCTTCATCCTCTTCATCCGGATCCGATGAACCACCATGCCCGTATTCCATTTTTAAATCTAAATATATATCTTTATTACCATTCTTAAAAACTTCCGCATTACGCATCTTCAAGTAATAATTTAATGGTACACTATAACTCACCTGTGTATCACCCATATATGATACCAATAGGATATTTGGATATTTACCCTCTAAATTTATATTATTATATGGACAATATTTGCTCATATAATTAAAATATTTCTTATTATTTGGATCTCCCCATTCCTCATATTCGCCCGTCGTTAATGGTATACTTTTATCACACATCTCACTTAATACATTCACAAACGGTACCTCCATTATCGCAAAATTAAATAAATCTGGTCTTAAATTTATTGTTGCCCCCACCAATAACCCACCCGCTGATCTACCCCTAGCTATCAATCTATCACTTCTTGTTATACCATTATTTATTAAATATTCTGCACACTCTATATAATCTTTCATTGAATTCATTTTATTCAATTTCTTTCCACCATCATACCATTTATATCCATTCTCACCACCACCCCTTACATGTGCTATACAATATATATACCCCCTGTCTAATAAACTTTTTATATATTTTGAAAAATATGGCTCTATACTCACCCCATACGCACCATACCCATAAAGCACACATTTTCTGTTTTCTCCTCCTATCTCTTTATTCATCAACATTGTTATCCTTAATCCTTTATCATTTACATTTACCTTTACACAACTATACTTATTTATATTATAATTTAATATATCACTCTTATATATATATCTATCCCGTAAATCTATCTCTGTTATTCCTTCTAATTCATTCATATCTATTATTATATAACCATCCGGTCTTACAAACGATTCATATTCTAACACTAATTCATCCTCTCTAACATTCATATTACATATCTTCGGTATATCTACCGAATACATTTCATCCAAAAATATCATCCTTATCTTTTCACCTTTTGGGTTTATTATCTCTAATATAACATCTCCATCTACCTTTACAAATACTATTATATAACCTTGTTTCACATATATATCCGATATCTCACGTCCGTTCTCATTTTCTATAACTACCTTTTTATTTCCTCTTTTATCCACTGTTATTACATAAGACTTATCTTTATTATTTACTAATATATACCATCTATTATTACAATAATCTACACTGTATATTATATCTCGCTCTCTCTTTAACATACATCCTACCCTCTTACCTAACACCTCGTGTACCTCACTGTTATTAAATGATGATACATGCATAAATATACGCTCCTCTCCCCAACTACTCATCACTTCTACCGTATACCTTTCATCTTTCTCTTCATATAATCTTGTATATTCATCTTTTTCTATCTCATAACTCCATAACTCATTTCCACGTAAACTTTCATCTCTTGAAATATAATACACTATCTTACCATCTTTACTTAACACTACACCACCATTTATTCTTGTATCATCACCATTATGCCCTTTTATCTCTACTATATCACCACTAAATATACCTTTCATATATATCTTATGTAACGTATCACCTGTCTCATCCACTGTAAATATTATTATTTTCTCATCCTCCGATACTATGAAATCATTCATATTCCAATATCTTTTATTAAAAGCTACCTTATCACAATCCAATATTATACGACCTTCTCCTACATAATATCTTCCATATTTATCATTTACCTCTCTTACATATTTATATTTATATTTATGTTTCTTACTTTCTACCGTCTCTATCTTTCGTGATATTACACTCTTAAATTCATTTTTTAACTTTTCACGAATACCCTTCCTACTATCATTATATCTCTTTATTTTATCATTTATATCCATCACTTTTTTTCTATCCAATTCCTTACTATGTTTTTTTATCCTATCACACATATATATAATATATACAATATTACTTTATCTCCCTACCATTAAGAAACTTACGTATCTCACCATGAATATGTTCATTTATTGTTAAATTCTCTACCTTCTCTCTATCTTTATCCACTTTATCTTTATTTAAATAATCTTTTATCACTTTCATATAATTCATATTTGATTCCTTCAATAATCTTGACGCCTCTTCTCTGTCATAGTTTGTTTGACCACAAACCACGTTTACACACTCTTCTTCCTCCATATACATATTATATTAATAATATTTAAACAATTATACTAATATATTCTATGAATAACACTATTGATACTAAAAATCTTGCAATTGAAATTGCTCATGTACTTGATAAATACCTTAAAGATCATATTCAATATTTTAATGATACCGAATCTATACTTTCACAGCTTCCTATTGTTAAATCACTCATTCAAGAAAATGTATCACTCAAAAATCAACTTGATGTTCAAAAAAATAAAATTACCCTTAACATTGATGAAATTAATAATAATAGTATCAATTCTATACCACAATCTCTCAATACCTTATCCGAAATTAATAAAATTATTAATCAAAATATATCTCTTTCTCAAGAGGAAGAGAATGAGGAAGAGGAGGAGGAATGGGAGGACGGCGAGGAGGA
>CENF01094198.1_pt1 | contig 11141 bp, 8 predicted proteins | sample 361291 | NCBI WGS metagenome assembly CENF01 (sample SAMEA2619399, study PRJEB7988) | marine metagenome | isolation source: saline water (ENVO:00002010), including | reverse complement strand
TTTAAAAATGAAAAAGCCAAAGATGTCGTTCTTGCTGATTTGAATGAAGATGTTTTAAAAGTTGCAGAAGAACTGGGATTTTCTGGTTTTGTTTTAAATGTGGGAAAAGAAGAAGAAGTTAAAGGTTTGATTTCTTTCGCTAATGAAAAAATGGGTGGTATTGATATCTTTTGTTCCAATGCTGGAATCGGAGGTGCTTTTGGTTTGTTAGACGTTTCCACGGATGATTGGCAAACCATTTGGGATGTTAATTTCATGGCGCACGCTCATGCTGCTAAACATTTAATTCCACAAATGTTGGATCAAGGTTCAGGATATCTGGTAAATACTGCCTCGGCAGCCGGTTTATTAACTCAGATAGGAGCTGCGCCTTACTCGGTAACCAAAGCTGCTGCGGTAAGTCTCGCAGAGTGGATAAAAATCACATATGGCGAAAAAGGCATTGGAGTTTCTTGTCTTTGTCCTCAAGCTGTTAAAACTGCTATGACTGCCCAAGGTCCTGGAGTGGCTGGTGTGGATGGGATGATTGAGGCCGATGAATGTGCTCAAGATGTTATTGATGCTATAAAAAAGGAACGATTTTTAGTTACGCCACATAAAGAAGTGCTGGAATACATCAAAAGAAAAACCACTGACTATGATCGATGGATTACTGGGATGCAAAGGCTCCAAGGTCGTTTTGAAGAATTCTACGAAGATTTTAAAGATCAGTAAGGTCTTTACAATTCCTCGCTAAAAGATGATTTCGAGTTCCTGATTTGGAACTCTCCCCCCAAATTCTGCACATCTTTAAACCATCCACTCTAGTGAAAAATTCTATTTCTGTTACTTTTATACGATCAAGGTAATTCTTATTTGGTAACTTATAAATTTCTAAAATTCCACCAACATAAGCTTCCTTTGTTCCAACATCAACAAAATAAGTTACCTCATAATTTTTAAGATTTTCTGAAAAGTAATCTAAAGAAGAATCCCAAGAAGCATTTTTAATCTGATAGTCGTTTGAACAGGCAACGAAGTAACATAAAATAATGCCTAAGATAAATTTTCTTGAGAAAACCTTAGTATGTTTGAGATTAAACCTTTTCAAATATTTGGCACTGATCATCTTTCGGTTTTATTTTTTATTTTATCCCTGTCTATCTTAATTCCCTATTTTTTAAGAAATCAATCCGAAACTATCAAAACAAAATTTGGTCAGGGTCTAGCAATTTTATTAATAACAAACGAACTCTTGAAACCATTTATTTATTCAAGCATTTGGCCAGAAGATTTTCCCTTCTTAAAAATGTTGCCAATGCATTTTTGTCATTTAGCGAGCTTTTCAGCTGCAATTTACATGTTGACGCGCAAGAGAATATTTTTTGAAATTGCTTTTTTCTGGGGTATTGGTGGTGGCTTGATGGCAAATACCCAGCCGGATGTAAAATTTGATTTTCCCCATCTGCATTTCTTACTTTTTTTCATCAGTCATGGTTTGATGTGGTTGGGTATTGGTTTTATTTCCATTGGATTGAAAAATAGACCAACTTTAAAATCGATCACCGATGTCTTAAAAGTGACATTCCCAGTCTTATTGTTAATTTACTTGATCAATTTAATCATTAATTTCTTTGCTGAGGGAGAGCCAGCTAATTATTGGTTTATGATGCAACGTCCTGCTGGACAATCTATTGTTGATTTGATGCCGGACCCTCCTTTTCATTATATTTTCTTCATAATTCTAGGAGTTTTAATGTTCTATATAATTTATTTTCCCTTTTATCTAAGAGACAAACTTAAGTGATTTTAGTTAAATATCGTAACTTGAATTTCTCTAATTATCTCCAAACTGAAGATAGAAATTAAAGGCAGAAACTGACAAAATAAACCTCTTTTTTGGGAGAACTGCTATGAGTTTAAAATGGGCAATTAATGGTTTATTAGACGATATTTACTTTATGGCGCAAGGGTTGCCTCGTCTTCTTTTTACTTGGAAAGATGATAACCAATTATCTATCCTGAATTTTTTTGAAAAAAATGTAAAAAAATATCCCCACGAAGTTGCTTTTGTTTTTAAAGATCAATCTACCACTTGGCAAGAAGCTGATGAAAAAGTTTCTCAGTATGGGGCTTACTTGCAATCTCAGGGAATTGAAAAAGGAGATTGTTTTGCACTGTTGATGGATAATTCAGCAGATTTTTTAATGCTCCTTCTTGCAGCTCATCGAATTGGTGCTATTGCAGCTTTAATCAACACAACCGTTACTGGCGAAGGTTTAAAACATGTCGTCACTATTGTTGACGCAAAAGCAGCAGTATTAGGCGCCTCACATCTTGAAAAATTTGAATCATCAATGCCGGATGCTGAATTACAATCTTTGAAACTTTTTTTAGTTAAAGATTCGATGGATGTTCCAGAGGGTTACACAGATATAAATAATGCTTCTCAAAATGCCGGTGAAATTAATCCTCAACCTTTAAGAATTAAAGATATTGCAATGTATATCTATACTTCGGGCACCACAGGTTTACCAAAGGCAGCATTAATTACCAATGGCAGAGCTGTAAAAACTAGTTACGCTGGACAATTCTTTGGTTTCAGAGCAAAGCAAAAGGATATTCTTTATTTAACCTTACCTCTTTATCATGCAACTGGATTGCTTTGGTCTTGGGCAGGTTGTCTTAGGGCTGGCTCAACGACAGTCATCAAAGAAAAATTTTCTGCTTCTGAATTTTGGTCAGATGTCAGAAAACATAAAGTTACGATGTTTGGTTATGTGGGAGAACTCTGTCGCTATTTAATGAACGTACCAGCAAGCGAAGAGGATCAAAATCATCATCTTAGAGTTATCTCAGGAAATGGATTGAGACCAGATATTTGGGAGAAATTCCAAACCCGCTTCAAAATACCAAAAATCAGAGAGCTTTATGGGGCTACTGAGGGTGTTGGCGCATTAGTGAACACTCATGGTAGACCCGGTATGGTTGGTAGATACATGCGAGGTTCGCTTGTGGTTAAGTGTGATTTAGAAACTGGAGAGCCGATTAGAAACTCTGAAGGTTATTGTGAGTCGGTTGAAATTGGAGAAACTGGATTATTCGTTTCCGAATTGTCTAAGATTGCAACTTTTGAAGGTTACTTGGATAAGCAGGCTTCCAATAAAAAAATCATGACGGATGTAATGAAAGACGGAGATACTTGGTTTAATTCAGGTGATTTATTAACACGTCATGAAAACAACTGGTTATCTTTTGCAGATAGAGTCGGAGATACTTATCGTTGGAAAAGCGAAAATGTTTCGACGATGGAGGTGGCAGCAATAATCAATAAGTATCCTGAGGTTTTGGATTCCAATGTATATGGAGTGGAAGTTGCATCTGCAGACGGTAGAGCTGGCATGGCCTTGATGAATGTCTCTGAAGATTTTGATTTTGAAGTTTTTTCTGAACACGTTGAAAAGAATCTCAATACATTTCAAAAACCTTGTTTTGTTAGGATTGCTGAAGTCATGAAAACCACTGGAACGTTTAAACATCAAAAAGAGGATTTAAAAAAACAAGGTTTTGACCCATCTTCGATAAAGGATAAATTATATTTTTATCAAAAAGGAAGATACGTAGAAATTGATGACTCTCTCTATCAAAGAATCCAATCCGGCGAGGAACGTTTTTAATGATTCAAGCTCTAAGAAACTTTCTAACAAGGAGAACCTTTGCTTATAAGATAAGAAACAAAGCAATGAATATGTTCTCAAGTTTTGAGAATTTCCAAAGAATTAGAAAACAAGCTGAGGAAAATCGAGTAGCTGAAGGCCGCAAACATGAAGTACTTTATTTTCATAAAGTCGATGACCCCTACTCTCACTTGACCGTTCATTACATTGATAAATTTAAAGAGGCATATGATGTTGAATTTAAGCCCATCTTGGTAGGTGAGGAAAATCCAGCGGCTTTACATGAACCGTCTCTCTATACGGATTACTGTTTGGAAGATACAAAAAGAATTGCGCCTTTTTACGATGTTGATTTTCCAGGTAATGGTTACCCCGAGAAAGATTTAGTCAATAAGGCCAACTCTATTTTATCTGCAGTAAGCTTGGAAGAGTTTAACTCTATGGCAAAAACCGTCAGCCATGCTCTTTGGGGTAATGATTTAGCAAAGCTTGAAGAGCTTGAAGCCAAACATAAAACTCCAGAACAAGAAGTCATTGAAAATCTTAAAAAAGGGAACGAAATTCGAAACGACTCTGATTATTATTTTGGCTCGGCTTTTTATTATGAGAAAGAGCTTTATTGGGGAGTGGATCGTTTAAATCACCTAGAAGATCGTTTGACTGAACTAGGATTAAACAAATCTAGTGACAACGAGCCTATATGCTTACTTCAAACAAAAGCGCCTGAGACTATGAGAGCTGAAAAAAAGGTAAATTTAACTTACTACCCATCTTTGAATAGTCCTTATACCTTCGTCAGCGCAAAAAGAGTTAAAGAATTCCAAGACGAATACCCGATCAATCTCATCACCAGGCCCGTTTTACCAATGCTGATGAGGATGATGGTCATTCCAGCTTTCAAGGGAAAATACATCATCTCTGATGCTGCAAGAGAGGGTCGTAAATATGGATATGAAATGAAAGAAATTTACTCGCCAATTGGCAAGCCAGCAAGAAAAGCGTATTCATTATTTCCTCTGATTGATTCTATGGGGAAAGGCTTTGAATATATAAACGAACTTCTAAAAGCATCATTTCAAGATGGCATTAATATTGGTAATGATGAATATCTTGAAGAGACAGTTACCAGCATAGGTTTAGATTGGTCTGTAATTAAAAAAGATCTAAATACTTCAAAATGGAAAAAAGTTTTAAATGAAAACGTTAAAGATATGTATCAAGGAAATTGCTGGGGCGTACCTAGTTTTAAAATTACTGATGTAGATGGTTCCAATCCCTTTTATGTTTGGGGTCAGGATCGTATGTGGTTACTCAAAGAAGAAATTAATAGGCGTTTAAGTTAACCTTAATTTGATCTAAAAATAATGCAAAGCTAAAGACATGAAAAATGTCATCATATCTCGTAATGGTCCGAATTCATTGCATGAAGAATGGCTAATAAATTCCGATGCAAAGAGTTGGGATTTGATCTTGCTTTATTACGATGAAGATTCATTTGGAACTCAAAACCAAGAAGGCAAATCATATTTTTATCCCGGCGGCAAATGGGAAGCTTATTATAATTTTTTTAGAGATTATCCTGAGGTTTTAAATGATTATGATTTTTTTTGGTTTGCCGATGATGATATTTCCATTCAGGGAAAGGCAATTAACAAAATGTTTCAAAGCATGAATGATTATGATTTAGATATTGCACAGCCGGCAATGAGTCTTGATAGTTATTTCAGTTATTTAGTTACAATTCAGTGTGAATTCTTAAAAATTAGGTTTTCCAACTTTGTCGAAGTGATGGCTCCTTGTTTAAGAAAATCAGTTGTGAAAGATATGCTGCCCTTTTTTAAAGATGCTTTCACCGGTATGGGCTTGGATAGTATTTGGACTCATAAAACCCGAAAAGAACCAAATAAAATTGCAATTTTAGATGAAGTAGTTATGACTCATACCAGGCCGGTTGGAGGACCTTTGCATCAAAAATTAAAAGAGAAAAATATAACTTTTGAAGAAGAAATCTCATCAAATATTAATAAAATTGGTATCAAACAAGTAAAGCCAGTGATTTTTTCTGCAATCGACCGCGAAAATAATTTTTTAGATAAAGCTCAAGTTACGAACCTAATGGTTAAGGAATACTTTTACAAAAGAAAAGACTTCAAGGACAATAGAAAAATCTTATCAAGAATATGGCGCATGATTAAGTATCATCGAATATATCGAATCAAACCTAATTTTTAGTGTCTAAGGAAAAAGATAAAAAAAAGAAAAAAAGATTAAATCCGGTTGCTAAAAATGCATCCAAATTTAATCGTGCTGCAGTTTTTAAGGATAAAACAAAATACGATAGAAAAAATATTAATAAAGATGAAGACTAATTTTAATAATCTTTTGGAAATGGTTGGTAACACGCCAGTGGTAAAAATAAATAATATTGATACTGGTCCTTGTGAATTGTTTGTAAAACTTGAAAACCTAAATCCTGGAGGCTCTATTAAAGATCGCGTAGGGATTAAAATTATTGAGGAAGCAGAAAAAAGTGGTGCCTTAAAAGCTGGCGGTACGATTGTTGAATGTACTGCAGGTAATACAGGTCTAGGGTTAGCCTTAGCAGCAAAGTTGAAAGGTTATGATTTGATCTTGGTGATTCCAGATAAAATGAGTCAAGAAAAAGTGATGCATTTAGAAGCTATGGGAGTCGAAATTGTTTTCACTCGTTCAGATGTGGAAAAAGGACACCCGGAACATTACCAAGAGATGGCTGCTGCCATAGTCAAAAAAACTCCTGGATCTTTTTTTGCAGATCAGTTCAGTAATCCCGCAAATCCTTTGGTACACGAAACAACTACGGGTCCTGAAATTTGGTCTCAAATGGAAGGTGATATAGATGCTTTCGTCGCAGGGGTTGGTACTGGCGGGACAATCAGTGGAGTTGGAAAATTTTTAAAATCTAAAAAAGAAGATATTCAGATAATCATTGCTGATCCGATAGGCTCTGTTGTTGCAGATGCAGTAAATACCGGAGAGTATAAATATGAAGGTGGTTCTTGGTTTGTTGAAGGTATTGGAGAAGACTATATTCCAGATAATTTAAACTTAGATATCATCGACGAAGGTATTTACGTCTCCGATAAAGATGCCTTTGCTAGAGTGGATGAATTACTCAGAAAAGAAGGTATTTTAGCTGGTACTTCTTGTGGAACATTAGTAGATGCAGCAATAAATTGGTGTCAAAAACAAACAGAACCAAAAAAAGTAGTAACATTAATATGTGATACTGGTAATAAATATTTATCCAAGGCTTTCAATAAAGATTGGTTAAAAGAAAATAAATTAATTGACTAACTATCATGAGTAAAAAAAATAAAGAAGGTTTTGAAACCAGAGCAATACATGCCGGTCAAAAAGCAGATCCTACAACTGGTGCAGTCATGATGCCTATTTATACTTCTTCAACTTTTGAACAAGAAAGTCCTGGGGTTCATAAAGGCTATGATTATTCAAGGTCCATAAATCCAACTAGAAAGGCTTTTGAGGAATGTATTGCTAGTCTTGAAAATGGAGAAGTTGGTTTTGGATTTTCATCTGGTGTTGCTGCCATTTCCGCTTGTGTTGAATTGCTTTCTCCCGGTGATCATGTCATTGCTATGAATGACCTCTATGGAGGTACCGTTCGCTTATTCAATGAAATTAAAACTTTATCTCAAGGGATAGAAGTGACTTATGTCGATATGACCGACATGCAAAACGTCCTTGAAGCAAAAACGGATAAAACAAAAATGATATTTGTCGAAACGCCAACTAACCCTCTATTGAGAGTCGTCGATCTAGCGGCAATTGCTGACTTTGCCAAATCGGAGAAGATATTGAGCGTATGTGACAATACGTTTGCTTCACCCTATGTGCAACAACCATTAAATCACGGCATTGATATTGTTTTGCATTCTGCAACGAAATATTTAGGAGGTCACTCCGACTTGATAGCAGGTGCCTTGGTCATTGGTAAAAAAGATGATGCGCTAGTTTCAAGAATGGCAAATATTGTAAATTCATTGGGACCCATCACCGGTGCTTTTGATAGTTATTTAATTCTTAGAAGTTTAAAGACTCTTGCAGTGAGGATGGAACGACATTGTGAAAATGCTTTAGCCATTGCCAAGCATTTTGAAAGTCACAAAGAAATTTCAGAAGTAATTTATCCTGGACTTTCAAATCATCCACAACACGATCTAGCATCAAAACAAATGAAAGGTTATGGCGGTATCATTTCAATGAACATCAAAGGCGGTTTAGAAAAATCAAAAAGTTTTCTTGAGCGAACTAAAATTTTTGCGCTTGCCGAGAGTCTAGGTGGAGTAGAAAGTTTAATTGAGCACCCCGCTTTAATGACCCATGCTTCATTACCCAAAGACCGTAGAGAAATGATTGGGATTTCTGATGGGCTTGTAAGGTTATCCGTTGGCTTAGAGTCTTTGGATGACTTGGTTGAGGATATTGAGCAAGCCTTAAAATAAATTATTCTATGTTAGGGGGAAAGAATATGCGTTATCTTTTAATTGTTCTCGCATTTTCCTTAAATTTGATGGCCAAGGATAAACCCAATGTGGTGATTATTCTTACAGATGATCTTGGATGGGGAGATGTTTCTTATCATGGAGGTCATATTCCGACTCCAAATATCGATCAATTGGCTGAAGATGGGATGGAATTGAATAGGTTTTATTCTAACCCTGTTTGCAGTCCCACTAGAGCCTCCTTGCTGACTGGCTTACATATTTTCAATCATGGGGTCGTAAGACCATTCATGAATCCAGCAGCTGAACAAACAGGTATGCCTCCTGAATTAAAAATTATGCCGCAATATTTTAAAGAAGCGGGTTATCAAACAGCTTTGTCCGGTAAATGGCATCTAGGAACTGCAAAAGAAGAATTTTGGCCAACGAATAGAGGTTTCGAAACAAGTTATGGTCACATGACCGGTGGCATTGGATATTTTGATCATACTGCTGCGGGTCGATTGGATTGGCACAGAAACGAAAGCACATTGAGAGAAGAAGGTTATTCGACTGAATTAATTGCAAATGAGGCTATCAATCTAATCAAAAATAAAGATCAGAATCGTCCTTTATTTTTATATGTAGCTTTTAATGCTCCCCATACGCCAATAGAAGCACCACTTCAATATATTGAAAAATTTTCTTATCTGGAAGATGAAAAAGATCAGGTATATGCAGCAAATGTTAATGCTTTGGATAATGAGATAGGCAGAATCATCAAAGCAATTGAAGCTGAGGGGTTACTTGAGGAGACCATTATTCTATTTTTTAGTGATAATGGACCCCTTTTTGATATCAGCCCTATTTTCAAAGTTGTTGCGCCAAATTTAGTAAATGCAAAAGGTAATACCGGTGGTTTGAGTGGTAGTAAAGCCTCTGCAATGGAAGGAGGAATTAGAGTTCCTGCAGTGATGTGGTGGAAAGGTATTATCGAGAATGAGAAATCTGATCAGTTTTTCTTCGTCCAAGACGTACTTCCAACTTTATTGACTGCCGCAAATATTAAAACTTCTGAGTCAGATAAATTTGACGGTAAAGATAAATGGTTGAATTTACTTTCTGGGCAAATTGTTCCTCCAAAAAATGCATTTGTTGGAACAAGAATCATGTTCGATGAGCGAGCATTATTCAATGATCAATGGAAACTTTATTCGGTAAAACCTGTTTTAGTTCCGGTTTCAGCTTCATACCAATTATTCAACATAATTGAAGATCCTTTTGAAAAAAATGACTTGACTGAAGAAGAGCCCGAAATACTCGATGCCATGAAAAAAACCATCACCTCTTATACCGAACGAGATGTGGTAGGGAATATGAATTTAGCGCATGCCTATTTACATGGTGATGATCGACAAGGTGGTGTTGAATTGGGCTCCTCTTGGATGGATGGAGATTATGAGTTGAATAATCCTCCTTCTTTAGTATCTAGTATTTTTATATCTCTTTGGATACTAGTTCAAGCTTTTAAATATCAGCTAGCAGCTGCTTTCTTATTCGTTGTTCTAATTTTTTATGCTTTTAAAAAATTAAGACAAAACAACGTTTAGAGCTCTAAAAGTTGAAAAAACAAAGTTTGTTGCCGTCTAAGTCATAAACGTAGGCGCCATAAAAGTTCCCTGCTCTTGGACCGGGCTCACCATCATCTGTAGCGCCTAATTCAATCGCTTTGGCATACATTTCATCTACTGCTTCGTGAGAATCAAGAGGAATCGCTTTCATGGTTCCGTTGCCATGTGAGGCAGTTTTTCCATCGTAAGGTATAGCTGTGGCTAATATTACTTTACTGCCATCTTCAGACATCCACATAGTAATTCTATCGTTTGCTGGAAACTTCACTGCATTTATTTGAGCAAACAAGCCATCGTAAAAAGCTTCAGCGGCTTCTTTGTTATTGGTTCCGATAGTGGAATAGCCTTGTAATTTTGATGTCATATTCGTTCTCCGTTAAGTTTAAATATTTTTTAAAAAATCTATCATGTGGGTAGTTACTGCTTCTGGATTTTCTTGTTGGGTCCAATGACCAATACCATCCAAAATCTCTACTTTTCGCAAATCATCATAATTCTTTGTGAACGCTTTGAGAATATCTTCCTCTGACGCACTCTCATCTCTTGCAAAAAAATTAACCGGATCTAAAGTGCCCGTGATGAAACAAGCAGGTAGAGGGTAAGAAGCATTTTTAAATTCTTGCAATTCCTCAAAATCAATATCTTGTGCGCGATATCTATTAAAAGGACCGCGGAAACCACTCTGCTCAAATTCATTGATGAAATAATTCATATCTTCTTGAGTAAGCCAATTTGGATAAGTGTCAAATTCAGGTGAATTTTCTAACATTTTTGACTCGGGTGTTTTTTTATAAGCAGGATTGCCAATATTTTCCATCATGAATTGCATCCCTCTACCATCGCCACTGAAGTAGGTTATTTCTAAAGCTTTCCGAACATCGGCTTCAAATTCAGCCTCCGCAACCCCTTCTTCCTGAATATATAATTGGTAGAAAAATTTATCCTTATACAACTCTCTGAATAATTGTATTAGAGACTTCTCACCAATTGGAGTATAGGGTACCGAAAGCGCTCCAACTGCTTTGATGGTATTTTGATATAAAAGCCCAGTAGTCCAGACGATTGGTCCGCCCCAATCATGGCCAAACAAATAAGCTTCTTTGTATCCCAAAGAATCAATAACACCAGCAATGTCTGCCGCAAGATTCTTTAAAGAGTAGTCAGCTATTTCATATGGCTTATCAGATCCGCCATAACCACGAACATCAATTGCTGCAACTTTAAAACCAGCTTTTGCCAAGGGCTCTATCTGATGACGCCAGCTGTACCAACTTTCTGGCCAACCGTGAACCAAAACCACCAAAGGTCCCTCGCCTTCTATTGCAGCTCTTATTTTTAAGTTATTCCCATCTAACAGTTGAAAATTCATA
>CENF01072450.1_pt1 | contig 11145 bp, 9 predicted proteins | sample 361291 | NCBI WGS metagenome assembly CENF01 (sample SAMEA2619399, study PRJEB7988) | marine metagenome | isolation source: saline water (ENVO:00002010), including | reverse complement strand
CTCTGGTATTGCCATGACCATCTTCTATTGCCTCTAGAGTAAGTTGAACTTCGTCGCCTATGGCAACATCTAGCTCGCCAGATTCATTATTAAATTCACTAATCGAAATTGCTGCTTCTGATTTTAATCCTACATGAACTACAACGTGGTTTTCTAGAATGTCTATAACTATTCCAGTAACCAGGCTACCCTGCTTCATTATTACTGTGCTTAAATTTTCATCTAATAATTGCTCAAAACTTGCTGACATATTTTATTTTTTTAAGAAACTCAAAGGTTGTCTTTTTATTTCTTTTATTACTCCTATAGGATCTAAATTACTTGTATCTATTATTATAGAGCCATCTGCAGGTTTCAAAGGAGAGTGCTCGCGCTCTATATCCTTCTTATCCCTATCTTTTAACTCTTCTAAAAGGACGCGCATGTTAACCTCGCTACCCAGTCTTTTCAACTGAACTTGTCGTCTTTTTGCTCTTTCTTCAATGGATGCAGTTAAGTAAATCTTCAAGTCTGCATCAGGAAAAATAACCGTCCCCATATCTCTTCCATCGGCTATTAAGCCAGGCGAGGTCATAAAATCTCTTTGGCTTGGCTTAATAAAGGCTCTAACATCGGGGTTTGCAGCTAGTAATGAAGTTTTTTTTGCTACTTGTTCTGTTCTGACCAGGTTTGTTATGTCTTGATTTTGAAAGAATATTTTAACTGGTTGTCCGGGAATACCTGCCTCAAAATGAACAATAAAATCTTTTCTAATCTCTTCAAAATTATTTACTAAATCTTCTGGTTCAAGACCTTCTTTGTCAAAATAATAAGCCAGGGTTCGGTATAAAGCTCCGCTATCAAGTATGTTCCAGCCCAAATCCAAGGCCAACATTTGCGCTACTGTTCCCTTGCCGGCTCCACTTGGTCCATCAATTGTTAATACAGGTATGGCAGTATTGTTCATGTTTCTACTATATTTATACCCGCTTCCTTGGATACTTCAATAAAATTAGGAAATGAAGTATTAACGTTATTACAGTCAGTAATCGTTGTTTCACCATTCGCTCTAAGAGAGGCTATAGAACTAGCCATGGCTATTCTGTGATCCCCATGGGAGTTAATTTTTGAAGAATTGAAGACGCCGTCTTTTCCTAGTCCGTTAATCACTATTCCATCTCCATTCAAATGGAATTTAGCCCCAAAAGCTTCCAGGACCTCTGACATAGCTTGGAGTCTATCGCTTTCTTTTGCTCTAAGTTCTTTTGCATCTTTAACCTTAGTAGTTCCTTCTGCTAAAGCTGCGGCTATAAAAAAGGCAGGCATTTCATCTATCATATTAGCAACCAGTTTAGTGTTCAAAGTTATGCCTTTTAGGTTAGAAGTCTTTACTAAGATATCTGCAGTCGGCTCAAAAGAATTAGTCTCATTTTTTAATTCTATATTAGCTCCCATATGCCTTAAGGCATGAAGGAAGCCAATCCTAGTACTGTTTATACCTACATTTTTTATTAATAACTCAGATTTTGGAGCAATTAACGCCGCAAGAATAAAGAAAGAAGCGGAAGAAAAATCGGCAGGTATATTTATGTCAGTTGCCAAAAATGATTTAGGAGGAGTTACTTTAATCTTCCTAGCTTTTCCAGTTTCATTTACTTCAACTGCTATCCCAAATTGCTGGAACATCAACTCGGTATGATTACGAGTTTCTAAATGTTCAATGACAGTAACAGGTCCATTTGCGTAAAGACCTGCAAACATTAGACAAGATTTAATTTGAGCACTGGCAATCGGCAGTTCATAGGATAATGAGTTCAATCCTAAAGAAGGTTGTATTTTAATAGGTGGGTTGCCTTCACAATTTGAACTGATACTAGAACCCATTATCTTCAAAGGTGTAATAATTCTTTCCATAGGCCGCGACGATAAAGAACTGTCTCCTGTTAGTAGTGTGGGGAATTTCTGTCCTGATAATATTCCGCTCATCAATCTCATTGAAGTACCAGAGTTGCCTAAATAGAGCTCAGAATTTGGTTCTTTTAATCCGTTAAGACCAACACCTTGAACAGCCACCTTGTTATCTGTTCTGTTAATGCTAACGCCCATTTTAGAGAAGGCATCAAGAGTAGCCAGACAATCTTCTCCTTCGAGAAAGCCATTAATGGTAGAAGTTCCTTCAGCCAAAGCAGCACACATTATTGATCGATGAGATATAGACTTATCGCCAGGAATCTCCACTTCGCCTGATAGCCCTGATCCTGACTTGACCTTAAAATCCATTAGTTCTTATCATCCGATAGTAGTTTATCTCTGGATGTCTTTATATCAGTAAAGAAGTTTATTAATTCTTGGGAATCTTTTTTCTTAATCATCTCCAAAAGAATATCCAAGCTCTCTTTGAAGTTTTCAATTGATTCTGCGATAGATTCTTCATTGGCTATCATTATGTCTTTCCACATCAAAGGGTCGCTTGAGGCAATTCGAGTATAGCTTTCAAGACTTCCACCGGAGTATAAAAAAGCTTCATCACTCAAATCTTTAAAAATAGAATCCATTAATGCATACGAGATCACGTGTGGTAAATGACTGGTCTTCGCAAATAATTCATCGTGATTGTTCGCTGCCAATCTTTTGGTTACGGAACCCAGATTATTCCAAAATGCTTCTACTTTTTTTATATCATCTTCTTCATTTTTTTCATGCGGACAAACAATCGTTAATCTATTATCAAAGAGTAATGGGGTGGAAGCGACTAGACCACTTTTTTCTGATCCGGCTATAGGGTGAGAAAGAATAAACTTGTTCAAAAATTTAGGGTCTCTAGTATTTATGTCTTTGAGAACCGAAGATTTAACACTGCAAGTATCGGTATATAAAACGTCTTCTGTTGAAAGATTGAGATTATCTATGGCTTTCGTTATAGAGAGAGTAGGAACTGAAAAAATGACGAGCACGTTTTGTAAATCTGTTTCAATATTTTGGTCTTTATTCAAGATCAAGCCCATCTCTTTGGCTTTGGAAATTGCAGATGAATTAGAATCAAAGCCGTAAGTATTACCTGGATAAGATTGAGATTTTAATGTCTGAAGAACCGACCCTCCAATCAGACCCAATCCCACTACTAGTATATTCTCAAAGGCTGAATCTGAATTCACAATTAACCTTTGAGCTTAGTCAGTTTCTCAAGAAAAACACTATTTTCTCTAGGCAGACCTATGGTTACTCGAAGGTGATTTGGCATATTGTAGACGCCCATAGATCTAACGATGACACCTTCTTTCAATAACTCATTGAACTTCTCTTCTGCGTCTTGTTTGCAATCAAAACAAATAAAATTTCCGGCGCTGGGGATGTATTGATAACCCAGATCTTCAAGTCCTTTGTATAAAACCATCTTCTGTTCACTATTCATTTTTAAAGATCTCATCATATGATCTTTATCGGATAGTGCAGCTTCAGCAGCAACCAATGCCAGAGAATTGGCGTTAAAAGGCTGTCTGACTCTGTTAAGGTAATCTGCTATTGCTCTAGAAGAAACAGAATAACCAACTCTAAAGCCGGCCAAACCATAGGCTTTTGAAAAACTTCTGCTGATTATTAAATTGGGAAATTCATTAATAAACTCAAAATCAATGTCATTGTTTTCGTAAGCAGCGTAATCAAAGTAGGCTTGATCTAAGAGGACAATGACATCTTTGCTTACTTTGTCTAAAAATGAAATTATTTCATCGCGCGGCAAAAATGTGCCAGTGGGGTTATTGGGGTTTGCTATAAAAATTATCTTAGTGTTTTCTTGAATGGCATTATTCATTGCAGATAAATCATGGCCCCAATCTTTTGCAGGAACTTCTATTCCTTGAGCACCTACCGTTTGAACTGCTAGCGGGTAGACTGCAAATGCATGTTTTGAAAAGACAGCACTGTCTTCTCTAGAAAGGAAACTCCTTACAACAAATTCAATAATATCATTTGAGCCATTTCCAACCGTAATCTGTTCTATCTCAACATTATTTTCGTTACTGATAGCTTCCTTTAATCTTAAAGCATTGCCATCAGGGTAACGATGAAGTCCTGATAAAATGCTGTCAACGGCCTTTAGTGCCAAAGGGCTGGGTCCCATCGGGTTTTCATTGCTGGCAAGTTTTATTGCATTTTTAATACCCAATTCTCTTTCTAGATCTTCGACGGGTTTTCCAGGCTCGTAGGGCTTAAGATTAAGAATACCAGGGTTAATTAGTTTTTTTAAATCCATCTTGAATTAGCCTATTGCCAGAGGAAACGAACCCAAAATTCTAACTTCAGCATCTAACTTATTTAAGTTATCCAGAAGCTGAACAAGCTTAGGTTCTGACTGATGACCCTCAACATCAATATAAAAAGAATAATGCCACTTATCAATCTTCGAAGGGCGGTAAGTTATATGAGTTAAATTTAAATTTAACTCATTAATTGGCTTAAGAACTTTATAGAGCGCTCCCGGCTCGTTCTTTGTGGTAATCAACAACGATGTTTTATCGGCTCCTGTTGAACCAGACTCAATATTTCCTATAGAAATAAACCTTGTTGTATTACTGGAATAATCCTCTATTCCCTTGTCAAGAATGTCTAAACCGTATTTCTCAGCAGCGAGATCACCGGCTATCGCAAGTACAGAGTCAGATTGTGATGCGTCTAGCGCAGCTTTTGCATTGCTAGAAACTGAAACTTGCTTAATACCAGGGCAATAAGCATCTAGCCATTGTTTGCATTGCGCTAAAGTTTGCTCATGCGCATGTATCTCAAATCCTTCTTTAGGTAGAGGTCTGTTATAACCTAGCAAATTATGTTTTATTCGTAACTCAACTTCACCGCAAATCTTTAAATCGTAATTTGCTAAGCAGTCCAGAGTCAGGTTGATAGCTCCCTCTGTAGAATTTTCAATCGGAACAATACCAAAATCACTGCGGTTCTCTTGAACGCTCTCAAATACGGATTGAATTGTTTCTTCTGAATTCTTTTTGACAGACGACCCAAATTTTTTTAATAGAGCAGATTCCGAGTACGTTCCTTCAGGTCCAAGAAACGCAATATTAAATTCAGCTTCTGTAGATCTACAGCTCGATATGATCTCTTTATAAATGCTTACAATTTGTTCTGTGGTTAAAGGTCCGTTATTTATTTCATTTAATCTACTAAATATAGAAGACTCTCTATCCGGTTTATATATAGCAGCATCGACCTTTGCTTCCCCAGCTTGCATGGCAAATTTTGCCCTTTCATTAATTAAAGAAAGGATTTCTTCGTCGATAGAATCTATCTCGTCTCTAATAGATTTTAATTTTTTGTCCACTGCCATAAAAACACTAAGCTTTTTTATTAGAAAATTCAGCCATAAATTCTATTAAAGCATCTATGCCTTCTTCAGGCATTGCATTATAAATACTGGCTCTCATTCCTCCTACAGATCTGTGTCCTTTTAAAGCTAGCAAACCAGCTTCTTTGGATTCTTCTAAAAATTGCTTATTTAAATTTTCGTCCCCTAATAAAAATGGAATATTCATTATTGACCTGTTGGGTTCTTGAATATTATTTGAATAGAAATTTGACTCATCAATAAAAGAGTATAACTTTTTTGCTTTTCTGTTATTAACCTCACCCATAGACTGAACACCACCCATGGCCTTGAGCCATTTAAATACTTTACCAGCAACGTACCAAGCAAATGTTGGGGGAGTGTTGTACATAGATTCACCTTCAAGCATTGTTGAATAGTTAAGCATTGTTGGGGTAATTTCTTGAGCTTTGTTTAAGAGATCTTTTTTAATTATCGCAAAGCCTAATCCAGCAGGACCTATGTTTTTTTGTGCTCCACCATAAATCATCGAGAAGTTGTCTATATTGATCGGTTCTGAAAGAATACCGGAAGAATAATCTGCCACTACTGGTACAGAAGAAGTCTTCAGCTCCTTTAAGCATAAACCACCAATAGTTTCATTAGGGGTTATGTGGACATAATTAGAATTCTCGGAAAGATTCCAGTTATCTTGATCGGGGAAAAATGTAAATTTTTTATCTTCAGAAGATGCAGCTATATTTACATTTGTGTATCGCTTGGCTTCTTTTATTGATCTTGCTGCCCAGTGACCAGAATGGACGTAATCAGCAGTTCCTTCTGCATTTGATAGGTTCAGAGGGACCATTGAATTATGAAGTGTTGCTCCGCCATGCATAAACAAAACTCCATAGGTATCAGGAATATTGAGAAGATCTCTAAAATCTGCTTCAGCTTCTCTTGCTATTTCTTGGAATTCATCGCTTCTATGGCTTATTTCCATAACAGACAGGCCCAGTCCTTTCCAGTCAAGCATTTCACTTTTCACTTCCTCTAAAACAGGAAGTGGCATGGTTGCAGGACCAGCACCAAAATTAAATTTCCTTCCCATGGTTTTAGTCTTCGGAATCTCCTGTGAATTCTTCACTGATTGGAGCAATGCTTATTAATTTCTCTTTGTCTTTTAATCTGATCACCGTTACGCCCTGAGTATTTCTTCCTATGATATTAATCTCGGCTACTCTTGTTCTCACAAGCATACCTTTGTCAGTTATTAACATAACTTCATCGTCATTAGTAACCTGTGCAGCTCCAATGAGCATACCGTTACGATCGGAAGTTTGCATTGCAATGACTCCTTTTGCTCCGCGTCTGGTTTTTCTAAAGTCTAAAGAATTTGATCTTTTTCCAAAGCCGTTCTCGCTTACTGTAAATATGGACGCTTCTTCATCAGGAATAATTAAAGAAATAACCGATTGCTTATCTTCAAGTTTAATTCCTCTTACTCCTTGAGCTGATCTTCCCATAGACCTAACCTCAGTTTCAGAAAAATGAGCTGCCTTTCCAGCATTAGAAACCAACATTACAAACTTAGTGCCATCTGTAACTACGGTGCCAACTAACTCATCACCATCGGATAAAGTTATAGCTCTCTTTCCTCCTTTTCTTTGATTTGAAAACTCGGTCAGCGAGGTCTTCTTCACGGTCCCTTTTTGTGTAGCCATTAAAATAAATTTATTTTCATCATAGTCTTCAATTGCAACCATGCTTGTAATTCGTTCTCCATCGCTGAGTTGAATTAAATTGACTAGTGGTCTACCTTTAGCTGCTCTTCCTGCAGAAGGTATTTGATAGACTTTTAACCAATAAACTTGGCCTAAATTTGAAAAGCATAAAAGTGTGGTGTGAGTGTTAGCAACCAGCATCTGCTCAACAAAATCTTCATCTTTTACTGAGGCTGCCGTTTTTCCTGTTCCACCTCTTCTTTGTGCTCTGTACTCTTCTAGCGGTTGTGTTTTCGCATAACCTTCATGAGAAATTGTTACCACTCTGTCTTCAGGAGCAATTAAATCTTCTACGCTCAGATCGGCCATGGATTCTTGAATCTCTGTTCTCCTGTCGTCGGCATATTTTTCTTGAATTTCTAATAATTCATCTTTTACTACACCAACAAGCTTTTCCGGGTCAGTTAAAATCCCTAGTAAATAGGCAATGTGATCAATAATTTCTTCATATTCTTGAATCAATCTGTCTTGTTCTAATCCCGTTAAACGCTGGAGTCTCATATCAAGGATAGCTTGGGCTTGAATTTCAGAAAGCTGATAAGTTTTTCCTTTTAAACCGATACTGTCATCCATTCCTTCAGGCTTACAAGCATCAGGTCCGGCTTTTTTGAGCATTGCAGTAATGTTACCTGGTTTCCATTTTTTACCGAGAAGTTTAGATTTTGCTTCAGCTCCATCTTTCGATTTCTTTATCATTTCTATCATTGCGTCTATGTTCGATAAAGCAATCGTTAGACCTTCTAAGATATGGCCTCTTTCTTTAGCTTTCTTTAGTTCAAAAAAGGTTCTTCTTGAAACAACTTCTTTCCTGTGATTGAAGAAAACTGAGAGCATTGTTTTTAAATTCAAAGTCTTTGGTTCTCCATCTACAAGAGCAACATTATTAATACCAAAAACAGTCTGCATCTGAGTTTGAGCAAATAAGTTATTTAATAAAACATCAGGAATGTGACCTGACTTTAATTCTATTACTACGCGGATTCCGTCTTTATCTGATTCGTCCCTTATATCTCGGACACCTTCTATCTTTTTATCTCTGGCTAGTTCTGCTATTTTCTCAATCAAGCGAGCTTTGTTAACCTGATAAGGCATCTCAGTGATAATTATCTTTGGCTTGTCTATGTCTTCATCTTCAAAGTGTGTCTTAGCTCTAATTTTTACTCTTCCTCTTCCGGTTTCGTAAGCACTAATAATTCCAGCCTTACCATTTATGATTCCTCCTGTTGGGAAATCTGGACCAGGCATGACTTCTGCTAAATCAGCAACTGAAACTTCTGGATCTTCAATGAAAGCCAAACAAGCAAGTAAGGTTTCATTAAGATTATGAGGTGGCATATTAGTGGCCATACCAACTGCAATTCCAGACGAGCCGTTAATTAATAAATTCGGAAGTCTTGAAGGAAAGACTTCTGGCATAGTTTCAGTGCCATCATAATTTTCTACAAAATCTACGGTGTCTTTTTCTAAGTCAGCCAGCAACTCTTGGGTAATCTTTGCCATTCTGACTTCTGTGTAACGTTGAGCTGCAGCGCCATCTCCATCCATGGATCCAAAGTTACCTTGTCCATCTACGAGGGGATATCTTAAACTCCACCATTGAGCCATTCTTACTATTGTTTCGTAGGCCGCCGCGTCTCCATGAGGATGGTATTTACCTATAACGTCTCCGACAACCCTTGCTGATTTCTTATGCGCTTTGTTCCATTCATTGCCTAGAACTTGCATAGCGTAAAGACATCTCCTATGAACAGGTTTTAAGCCATCCCTGGCATCAGGTAGAGCCCTACCAACTATTACGCTCATGGCGTAGTCCAAATATGACTTCCTCAGCTCTTGTTCAATGTCGACTGGTACTATTTCTTTTGCTGCAATTTCACCCATTTCTTATCCAATTAGTAAGCTCTTCATAACTAATTTTAAGTAGTTATAAAGCCCTTGTATTAATGTTTTTTTAATTTTATTTAGAGGTCTCAAGTTGAACTAAATTTTAGCATAATTCAGTGAGAAAAACCTGCGTAAAATTGAGAAAAAAAGAGGAATCTAAGCCTTAAATTCAGCGACAAGTTCCGAAACTGTTTCCTTTGCATCTCCAAATAACATTCTGCTGTTTTGTTTGAAAAATAAAGGGTTTTGAATGCCTGCAAAACCAGAAGCCATTGATCGTTTAAGAACAAAAACCGTCTTAGAATTATCAACCTCTATTATTGGCATACCGTAAATTGGACTGCCTTCATTATCCTTAGCATCAGGATTAACAACATCGTTAGCGCCTATAACCATGCAAACATCAACAGTCTCCATGATGGGGTTAACGTCATCCGGTTCGACCAAAACATCATAAGAAACATTTGCTTCAGCCAACAACACGTTCATATGACCTGGCATACGTCCTGCAACAGGATGAATTGCATATTTAACTTCAGCTCCGTTTGATTCGAGAAGTTCTCCTAACTCCCTTACAGCATGCTGAGCTTGGGCAACTGCCATCCCATAGCCGGGCACGATTAAAACTGAACTAGCGGCCTCTAATATGAGATAGGCATCCGAAGAGCTAATGGGTTTAACTTCTCCTTGTTCAACAGAACCTGAAGAAGTGTCTTCTGAAACTGATCCAAACCCGCTAAACAAAACATTAGCTAGAGATCTGTTCATCGCTTTGCACATGATATTAGTCAAAATAAGTCCACTCGCTCCGACCAAAGCTCCTGCAACTATCAATACATTATTTTCAATAACAAAACCTGCAGCACAAGCAGCTAAGCCTGAGAAACTATTCAATAAAGCAATGACTACCGGCATATCAGCGCCGCCGATAGGAATAACAAAAAGGATGCCCAAAACCATTGCTAACCCACAAAGAATCAATAAAGTCTCGCTAGCAGTGAATATCTGTTGAAGAAAGATCATCTCTATTCCAGTTGCAGCTATCAAAAGCAAAAGAATAGTGTTAACTATTTGTTGGCCTTTATAGAGAGTAGGTCTACCTCCAAGAATTTCGGATAACTTTCCATATGCTACTAAACTTCCGGTAAATGTAAGCCCACCGATTAAGACGGTTAAGAAGATAGGAAATAAATAATCTGATCCGCGAACAAACTCTGCAGACCCCACAAGTAGACTTGCAATACCACCAAAACCATTAAAAATAGCTACCATTTCAGGCATGGAGGTCATTTGCACTCTAGTAGCAGCAAGATAACCTATGACCCCTCCTGAGATTAACCCAACCAATATCCAAGTGAAATCTATGATGCTTTGGTCTGCAAGAGTAACCAAAACGGCAAGGAGCATTCCCGTTGAAGACAAAAGGTTGCCTCTTCTTGCAGTGTCTGGAGATCCAAGCATCTTCAGTCCAACTATAAAAAGAATTGAAGCAGCAATATAAGCTATATTTACAAGAATAGCGGTATCGAAATTATTAAGTAAATCCATCGTTATTGTTTCTTCTTAAACATGCCAAGCATTCTGTTAGTTACCAGATAACCTCCAATAACGTTAATGGTTGCAAAAAAAACAGCAGCTGTTCCAAGAATTGTTGTAATAATTTCGCCAGAACCAGAAGATAATAACGCTCCTACAAGAGTTATACCTGAAATTGCATTCGCTCCTGACATTAATGGGGTATGTAATGTAGAAGGGACTTTAGTAATCAATTCAATCCCTAAAAAGATAGCCAATACCAATATAAACAATAATAAAATTTGTCCTTCCATGAGTTACATCCTCTCTTTAACCATTGAATTAACAACTTCTCCATCATTGGTAATGACACAACCTTTTAGAATTTCATCTGATAAATCAAAATTAAATTCTTTACTTTCAGCATCCCAATATTCTTCTATCATGTTAAAAACATTTGATCCATAGACTTGCGATGCATCCATCGCCACTTCTCCAGGCAGGTTTGACATTCCTATGATAGTAACTCCTTCATGAAACACATACTCATCTTCTATGGATCCCTCAACGTTACCCCCAGTAGATACCGCCATATCCACTATCACACTACCAGGCTTCATTGCTTCAACCATTTCAATGGAGACGATTCTTGGGGCAGGTCTACCAAAAACT
>CENF01007348.1_pt1 | contig 11152 bp, 14 predicted proteins | sample 361291 | NCBI WGS metagenome assembly CENF01 (sample SAMEA2619399, study PRJEB7988) | marine metagenome | isolation source: saline water (ENVO:00002010), including | reverse complement strand
CTCATTAATAAGTTCATTATTAAAGGTAATATTTTCATTTTTCGATACATTATTGATGACTTCGCTCATAATATTATTTATTTACTACATACTCATTTAATATCCAGTAAAAATAAATGGAATTCAAAATAGACACACTTCCTCAAGATTTTAATACTAGTATTCAATCTATGGAAAAACGTGTAAATGACATAATAGATCATACTAAAGGTGAAATGACATGGATATTAAATTACCCTGCAATTTACACTTGTGGTGCCAGTAAAAATGATAATGATTTATTAGATAACACTAAATTCCCTATATTCAAAACTAATAGAGGAGGAAAATATACCTATCATGGACCTGGACAAAGAATTATTTACTTGATGATTGATTTAAATCAAAGAAATAAAGATATTAAAGAATTTATGAAATTAATAGAGAACATAATTTTAAAAATCTTAAAAAGATTTGGAGTAAAAGGTGTCTTGGGCAATGATCATCATGGCATCTTTATAAAAAAAGATGATGGAAATTTATATAAAATAGCAAGCATTGGCTTAAAGTTTAAAAAGTGGGTGAGCTATCACGGATTTTCTTTCAACTTAAATCCTAATCTCGATCATTATAGTGGAATTAATCCATGTGGATTAAACAGCAAAAATGTAACAAGTCTTTCTGATATTGGAATAGAGTTTGATAAAGAGATATTTGATGAAATTATCATAGAAGAAATAAATAATATCTTTTCTATATAAAAACTACATTCTCTTATTTTTGATTCTTAAATAATATTAATTCTTGATTTGTACTGACACTATCACCTTCTTTAACCAAAACTTTATCAATAAAACAATCCTTTTCACTTCTTAGAATATTTTCCATTTTCATAGCCTCTATAATTATTAATTGATCTCCTAATTTAACTTTCTGATTCTTTTCTAGTTGGATAGTTTTCACTAATCCTGGCATTGGAGATATAAGTTTCTTTGATAAATCTTCATTTGAAATTTTTGGCATAAATTCATAATAATTTTTTTGATGACTCGGAAATATTTTTACATCAGCCTTTATTCCTAAATGTTCAATATTTACTTGATGAAAATTTTGTATTTTATTAACTTTGAAATATTTCTTATTTTTATCTATTTCAGCAATAAGTATTTTTTGATTTAATTTCCAGTTAGAATTAAAGATAAATTTAGTATTCTTAATTTTGCCTGAAATTAAATTTCCTTGATCAGAACAACTTATCTCCTCAATTTTAAGATTAATATATTGTTCAAAAATTTTGACTGTGAATTCATTACTTTTAGAAAGATCTATTTTTTTTAATTGCTTAATTAGCACTGAAGCAGAAGCGATTGATATGTTTCTTGCGACCTCTTCAGTTATACCCATTTCAGATTTGTAGCCAATCTTAAATTTATCTTTAATAAAATTAGTTGATAAATGTCCTTTCTTAAATTTTTTGTCATTTAAGATAGAAATTAAAAATCCAATATTATTTTCGACTCCTGATAAATAATAATTTTGTAATGAATTAATCATTAATTCGATTGCTGATGACCTATCCTCGTGATGAACAGCTAACTTTGAAATCATTGGATCATAATAAATTGAAATTTCAGACCCTGGGGTTATTCCGGTATCATTTCTTACTTTGCCACCTTCGAAGTTAGATGAATCTGGTTCCAAATATTGCAAAACTCTACCTATTGACGGCATAAAATCCTTACTTGGATCTTCTGCATATATTCTGGATTCAATTGACCATCCATTTAATTTAATATCTGATTGCTTCATCTTTAACTTCTTATTATCTGCGCAATATATCATTTGCTCTACTAAATCGATCCCTGTAACTAATTCTGTCACTGGATGTTCAACCTGTAATCTTGTATTCATCTCCAAGAAGTAGAAGTTCTTATTAGAATCAACAACAAACTCAACAGTACCAGCAGAATCATAGCCAACTTCCTTAGCAAGTCTAAGCGCCTGAGAGGCCATTGATTCACGCATTTTATTATCTACTAGCGGTGATGGACATTCTTCTATAACTTTCTGATATCGTCTTTGAATAGAACACTCCCGTTCTCCCAAGTGCAGTTGGTTTCCATGTTTATCGCACAATATTTGTATTTCTATATGCCTTGGCTGTTCTATGTATTTTTCAATAAAAACTCTATCATCCCCAAAGCTATTTTTTGACTCACTTTTTGCAGCATTAAAATTTTCTTCTAGTTCTTTATCTGCTCTAACAATCCTCATTCCTTTACCCCCACCTCCAGCAGAAGCTTTTAAAAGAACAGGAAAACCAATTTTTTTAGATATTGATAATGCCTCTTTTGAACTCTTAACTGGGGCCGTATGACCAGGAATAACATTCAATTTTAATTTAATTGCAAGATTCTTAGACTCAATCTTATCTCCCATCTTTTTTATTGCATTTGGATTAGGGCCAATAAAAATAATTTTTTCTTTATTCAGTTTTTTTACAAATTCAGCATTTTCGGATAAAAATCCATAACCAGGATGAATTGCATCTGCTTTGGACTGTTTAGCAATTGATATTATCTTATCAATGTTTAAATATGACTCACTTGGCTCCGGTCTGCCAATACAATATGATTCATCGGCTTGACTTACAAATAATGAATCTTTGTCGACTTCTGAAAAGATGGCTACAGTCTTAATACCCAACTTCTTAGAAGTAGTAATAATTCTGCAGGCAATTTCACCACGATTGGCAATAAGAATCTTTTTAATCATAATTTAAAGAGGAATATTATCGTGTTTCTTAGATGGAGAAGAAAGTTCTTTATTTTCTAAGTTGTCTAAAGCAACAGCTATTCTTCTTCTGGTAGAATGAGGTTTAATTACGTCATCTATAAACCCTCTCTTTGATGCAATAAAAGGATTTACAAACTGATCTGTGTATTCATCGGTTCTTTTAGCAATTTTCTTTTTATCCTTTATCTCATTCCTAAATAAAATTTCAACGGCACCTTTTGCACCCATTACAGCTATTTCAGCGCTTGGCCATGCATAATTAATATCTCCTCTTAAATGCTTAGAAGCCATAACTACGTATGCTCCTCCATAAGCTTTTCTTGTAATGATGGTAACCTTAGGAACTGTGGCTTCTGCGTATGCAAAAAGAAGTTTTGCTCCATTCTTGATTATTCCATTGTGTTCCTGTGAAACTCCTGGCAGAAAACCAGGAACATCAACAAATGTAACTATTGGTATATTGAAACAGTCACAAAACCTAACAAAGCGACCACCTTTTTTACCAGAATCTATGTCTAAACAACCTGCTAAAACAAGAGGCTGATTAGCAACAAAGCCGACTGTACGTCCCTGTATTCTTCCAAATCCTGTAATCATATTTTTAGCAAAGTCAGGCTGTATTTCAAAAAAATAGTTATTATCTACAACTTTTGTAATTAACTCTTTCATGTCATATGGTTTATTTGGATTATCAGGAACTAAAGTGTCCAAAGACAAATCTGGCTCTAAGTTTTGAAATTCAACATCCATTTTCTTTGATTTCTCTCTATTACTTGAAGGAAGCAAATCAATTAAATTTTTTACCTCTTGTAATGTTTCAATATCATTATTAAAAGCTCCGTCTGCCACTGATGATTTTGATGTATGTGTCTTAGCGCCACCTAATTCTTCTTGAGATACACTTTCCTGAGTTACAGTCTTTACTACATCAGGTCCCGTAACAAACATAAATGATGTATTTTTTACCATAAATATAAAATCTGTCATGGCTGGTGAATAAACAGCCCCTCCCGCACATGGACCCATAATTACAGAAATTTGAGGAATAACTCCTGAAGCTAAAACATTTCTTTGAAATACTTCTGCATAACCTGCTAATGATGCCACTCCTTCTTGAATTCTTGCTCCTCCAGAATCATTTATACCAATTAATGGAGCCCCAACTTTGATCGCCATATCCATAATTTTACAAATTTTTTCTGCGTGAGCTTCAGATAATGAGCCTCCAAATACTGTAAAATCCTGACTAAATACAAAAACTAGTTTTTCGTTAATTTTACCACTTCCAGTAACTACTCCATCACCAGAAAATTTTTGTTTTGCCATCCCAAAATCATTAGTACGATGTTCAACGTACATGTCATACTCTTCAAAGGTGCCTTCATCTAAAAGAATATCTATTCTTTCACGTGCAGTTAGCTTTCCTCTTGCGTGCTGAGCATCAATTCTCTTCTTCCCACCGCCTTCTTTTGCCTGCTTTCTTTGTTTTTCTAGCTCTTTGATGATATTTGTCATGAATTAGCATAATACCTTATAAATCTTAATTATCAATTTTTATGTATTTTCTAAAATGTGCGGGCAACTGAGCTTTGATATTAATTTTTTTTCCTAATTGATCTATAAATTCTATTTCACCCGCATGTAGAAAGAGACTATTGTTCCTATCGTTATGAGTTGAATTAACATTATATTTTGAATCAGCTAGAATAGGACATCCATTGATTGAACAATGAATTCTTATCTGATGTTTTCGCCCTGTTTTTGGAAAAAGTTTCAAAAGATATAGACTCTCATCGATTTTCCTTACTAATTGATATCTAGTTTCAGCTTTTATATCTTTGTCTTTTTCTATTATAGGATCTTTAAAAAGACCTCTTACATTCTGCGGTTTATTTTCAACTATTGCATAATAGGTCTTTTTTATTTTTCCACTTGAAAAAAGATTGTAAAAATACCTACTTGATTGAACATTTAAGGCAATTATCATTATTCCGCTTGTTTCCTTATCAAGCCTATGAACTAGTCTTGGCTTTGAATCCTCAGTATTAAATTCCTTAATAATATCATCTATACTTATATTAATTTTTGATCCTCCCTGTGAGGCTATTCCATTCCATTTATTAATAATTAAATAATCTTTGTTTTTTAAAAGTATAGAGTTTTTGAATTTTAAAATAGATTCCTTATCTATATTTTTTTTCTCTTTAGACTGACTAATTGCATAATCCTTAAATAAAATAATTTCATCACCAATATTAAGACGATAATCAAATTTGGTCTTTTTTTTATTAACCTTAATTCTATTTTTTCTTAAATCTTTATGAATTAAGCTTTTCGGAAGTGAGAGGAATCTAATAAGAAATCGATCTATACGATAATTTTCGTAGTCATTGGTAATTAATATTTTTTTTGGAGTATCGGCCATGAAACTAATTAAATTAAAAAAGTTTATGGTTTACAAGAAATCTTACTTATTTTTAGTCTTTACAACTTCTTGATCTAATAACTGTATATATGCCATAGGAGCATTATCTCCTGAACGAAATCCAGCCTTTACTATTCTGCAGTATCCACCATTTCTTTTTTTAAATCTTTCAGACAAGTCACTAAATACTTTAACAACAGCTTCTTTATCTCTTAATGAATTAAAAGCATTAACTCTTGACGATTCTTTATTTTTTTTACCAAGAGTAATTATCTTCTCAACAAATGGTCTAAGTTCTTTTGCTTTAGGCAAAGTAGTTTTAATCGTTTCTTTTTTAATTAGTGAAACTGCCATATTTTCTAGCATTGCTAATCTATGTGATGAAGTTTTATTTAATCTTCTTTTTGCTATTCCATGTCTCATAATAATTCAGATTAGTTATATGGATCCTCAACTTTTCTAGCCAACTCTTCAATATTTTCCGGTGGCCAGTTTGGAACCTCCATGCCTAAATATAGGGACATGACTCCAAGAACCTCTTTAATTTCATTTAATGACTTTCTACCAAAATTGGGTGTTCTAAGCATTTCAATTTCACTTTTCTGGACCAAATCACCAATATAAATAATGTTATCATTTCTTAAACAATTCATTGATCTAACAGAAAGCTCTAGCTCTTCAACTTTTCTTAGTAAATTTTTATTAAATTGAGGCTCGAGAGTATCGGGTTCAACATGAATTTCTTCAGGTTCCTCAAAATTAATGAACGATTGAAGTTGATCTTGAATTATTCTTGCTGCAAATGCTATCGCATCTTCTGGCGTAATAGATCCATTAGTCTCAATGCTCATTGTTAATTTATCATAATCTAGAACTTTTCCTTCTCTGGTATTTTCTACACTGTAAGAAACTTGCTTTACAGGACTAAAAATTGAATCAATAGGAATTAAACCTATGGCACCCTCTTCAATTTTATTATGTTCAGCTGATACATATCCCTTTCCCTTAGAAACAGTCAATTCCATATTAAATGCCGTACCTTCATCTAAATTACAAATTACTAATTCGGGATTAATAATATCAATTTCTGAAGGAGTGTTAATCATACCAGCGGTAATTTCACCGGGCCCAGTTACATTAAGATTCATTTTTCTAACACCTTCAGAATGCATATTGAGAGCTAATGATTTAACGTTTAAAACAATGTCTGTTACATCTTCTCTAACTCCATTAATTGATGAAAATTCATGTAAAACATTATCAATTTTAATTGCGGTAACTGCTGTGCCTTGAAGTGAAGATAGTAAAACTCTACGAAGTGCATTACCAAGAGTTAATCCAAAACCTCTTTCTAGAGGTTCAGCAGTAAGGGTTGCCTTATATTTGGCATCATCATCAACGTCTAATTTAAGTTTTGACGGCTTAATAAGAGATTGCCAATTATTTATTATGCTCATTTTTTTTCCTTTATTAATTCGTTTTTAATATTTTTAAACTCTTCTTTTTTTAGGAGGTCTACATCCATTATGAGGAATTGGAGTTGTATCTTTAATGGACGTTATATAAAATCCAATTGCTTGTAATGCTCTAAGAGCTGACTCTCTTCCTCCCCCAGGGCCTTTAATAAATACTTGCAGATTTTTCAATCCATATTCCTTGGCTTTTTCACCCGCATCTTCTGCAGCAATTTGGGCTGCGTATGGAGTTGATTTTCTTGATCCTTTAAAGCCTTTAACCCCAGCTGACGACCATGCAATTCCATTTCCTTGTTCATCAGTAATTGTAATCATAGTATTATTAAATGTAGCATTAATAAATGCTAATCCAGAAACAATGCTCTTTTTTTGTTTCTTCTTTTTTATAACTTTAGTATCAACCATTTATTTAGTTACCTTTTTCTTTCCAGCAATAGCTACCGCTTTTCCTTTTTTTGTCCTTGCATTGGTATGTGTTCTTTGTCCACGACATGGTAAATTCTTACGATGTCTTACACCTCTATATGTACCAAGATCTTTAAGTCTTTTAATATTACTAGAAACTTCCCTTCTCAAATCACCTTCAACATTATGTGAAGCAGAAATTACATTAGAAATACTTTTAATTTCAGATTCTGAAAGATCTTGAACTCTAGCATTGGTATCAACGTTTGCCTCCTTACAAACATCGTTTGATAATTTCTTACCAATTCCATAAATGTATGTAAGTGCTACACCAAGTTTTTTTTGTGTGGGAATATTTACTCCTGCTATTCTAGCCATAGCGTTTATCCTTGGTTAACATTGAGTTGAAAGATTGCGGGATTATATGATTATTCATAAAATGGTCAAGCATATTAAAAGCTCTCCAAAGCAGAGTTAATCCTTTGATTTACCTCATTAATTTTACCTACGCCATCTATTCGTTTTATCACATGATTTAATGAATAATGTTCAATTAATGGCTCTGTTTCCTGTGAATAGACTTGAATTCTTGACGCAAGTGTTTCTTTATTATCATCACTTCTACCCTCGAATTCTTTTCTAGATAAAACTCTTTCCAATAAAATAGGCTCATCTAGTTCGATCAATAAAATACAGTCTATCTTCATTTTTAAAGAATCAAGAAGATTTGATAAAAGATTAGCTTGATCGATATTTCTTGGAAATCCATCAAATAAATATCCAGATAAGCTATGTTTTTTACTATTCTCCACAGCTGAATCAAGTATTTTTATAATGATTTCATCAGAAACTAGTTTTCCTGATTCAATAATTTCTTTAACACTTTTTCCTAATTCACTATTTTTTCTGATTTCTTCTCTTAATATTTCACCTGTCGACAAATGTAAAAGGTTATATTTTTCACATAGGATTTTTGCCTGAGTTCCTTTGCCAGCTCCTGGAGGTCCAAATAGAATTATGTTCATCTTCTATTTCCTCTCAATCTTGATTTTTTGATTAGTGCTTCATATTGATAAGCAAATAAATGACTTTGAACTTGACCAATGGTATCCATGCCGACAACTACAACAATTAATAATGATGTTCCTCCTAAGTAAAATGGAATTGAATATTGAGAAATTAAAATTTCAGGCAGAATACATACAAATGCAAGGTATAGAGCTCCGATTGTAGTTACTCTCGATAATACAAAATCAATATACTCAGCAGTTTTTTCACCTGGACGGATTCCAGGAATAAAGCCACCCTGCCTTTTCAAATTATCAGCAGTTTCAGAAGGATTAAAAACAATTGATGTATAGAAAAAAGCAAAAAATATTATTGCTGAAGCATAAAGAAGCATATAGGCGGGCTGTCCTCGACCGAGCAATGCAGCTGCATCATTGAGCCAACCTGATTCAGCAGAAAGATTAAAATTTGCAATTGTAATAGGCAATAATAAAATAGAGGAAGCAAAAATTGCTGGAATCACACCAGCTGTATTTAATTTTAATGGTAAATGGGTGCTGTCCCCAGAATACATTTTGTTTCCCATTTGTCTTTTTGGATATTGGACAATAAGTCTTCTCTGGGCCCTCTCCATAAAGACTATAAAAATTATTACAGCTACAATCATCAATAATAGAAATATTAATAATAACGTTGAAATTGTTCCCTGCCTACCAAGTGTAAGTGTATTTATTAATGCACTTGGAATTTCAGCAACAATTCCAGAAAATATGATGAGAGATATTCCATTTCCAATTCCTCTACTAGTAATTTGTTCCCCCAGCCACATTAAGAAAACAGTTCCACCCGCTAAAGTAATTGTAGTAGATACTCTAAAAAACATTCCCGGATCAGAAACAATTTTCCCAGCAGATTCTAATCCCACAGAAATTCCATAACCCTGTAAAAGAGCTAGAATAACTGTTCCATATCTTGTGTATTGAGTAATTTTTCTTCTACCAGGCTCTCCTTCTTTTTTTAAACTTGCTAAATGAGAAGAAACGCTAGTCATTAATTGCATGATAATTGATGAAGAAATATAAGGCATAATACCTAGAGCAAAGATAGCCATTCTACTAATGGCACCACCTGCGAAAACATCAAACATCCCTAAAATTCCACTCTGGTTTGTCTCTACCAAGAGCTTCAATTGTTCTACATCTATTCCAGGAAGAGGAATGTAAGTTCCAAAACGATATATAATAAGTGCTCCAAGTGTGAACCAAATTCTTCTTTTTAGTTCGGTGGCCTTGGAAAAAACACTAAAGTTAAAATTTGAAGCAAGTTTTTCTGCTGCAGATGCCATTTGTTAGCCTTTTTGAATAATTTTTAATTCATTACCAAGTTTCTTTATTTTTTCCTCAGCAGATTTTGAAATTTTGTGACATTCAATAGTATTTTTATACTTAAGATCGCCTTTACCAAGTACCTTCATTTTCATATTATTTTTGGTTTTAATAAATGAAATTTTCCTTAATAAATCTATGTTGAAAATTTGATCTTCTTTTATTGCATTCTTCTTAATAATTTTTTGAATATCTTCTAAGTTAATCTCGATATAATTTTTTTTGTTAACATTATTAAATCCAAACTTTGGTAATCTCCTATGCAAAGGCATTTGTCCTCCTTCAAATCCATGGATTGCAACTCCTGACCTTGCTTTTTGACCTTTATGTCCACTTCCAGATGTCTTTCCTTTACCTGAACCAATTCCTCTTCCGACACGCTTTCCGTATCTCTTAGACTTTAATCTTGTGACTTGATTGAGTTTCATGACCTTATTGTTCCTCTGTAGTAATTAGATGGTTAACTTTTTTTATCATACCCATAGTTTCGGGTGTTGTTTCTCTTATAACAAAGCTATTTAACTTTCTTAATCCCAATCCTTTGACTGTAGCTATTTGACCCTTTTGAGATCCAATGGTGCTCTTAGTTAAAATAATTTTTATCTTTTTATTGCTCATTATTTACTCTCTTGCAGATGTAATATTTGAAACTTTTTTACTTCTTCTGGCAGCAATTATCTTGGGTGACTTTTGCTGCTTTAATCCATCAACTGCAGCACGAATTATATTATATGGATTAGCGCTACCAACTGATTTAGCAACAATGTCTTGAATTCCCAATAGTTCAAAAACTGCTCTTACTGAGCCTCCGGCAATTATTCCAGTACCTGAAGGTGCTGAACGCATGACAACTTTACTTGAACCATGTGAACCGATTATATCATGGTGTAATGTACGACCTTCTCTTAAAGAAACTTTAAATAAACCTTTCTTTGCAGAATCGGTGGCTTTCTTAATTGCTTCAGGTACTTCTTTTGCCTTACCGTGTCCAAATCCAACTTTACCTGACTCGTCACCAGCAACCACTAAAGCTGCAAAACCAAATCTTCTTCCACCTTTAACAACCTTTGTTACCCTATTAATAGCAACTAGTTTATCTTTAATGTCAGATTCTTTTTGATCTTTGTTTCTATTCTCTTTAACCATAATTCTTTCCTAAAAATTCATCCCCGATGAACGCGCTTCATCAGCAAATGCTTTAATTATTCCGTGGTACATATTTGGTCCTCTATCTAAATAAATTTTTGAAATCCCCTTTTCTTTTGCAATTTTTGAAATTTCTGTGGCCAATAATTTTGCATTCTCAATATTACATGTATTATTTTTTTTCCCTGATTTCAAAGAAGAAGCACTGCATAGAGTAACACCTTTCTCATCATCAATTATTTGAGCATAAAGATTCTTTGAAGATTTATAAAAAGATAAGCGTAATGAACTCTTAGTATTTTTTTTATTTTTATAGCGAACTCTGTCACTTCTCTTTTTTTTATTAGCATTTAGCATTATTTTTTCTTACCTTCTTTTCTATTAATATACTCATCTGCATATTTTACGCCCTTTCCTTTGTACGGTTCTGGACTTCTAAAACTTCTTATTTCAGCAGCTGTCTGGCCCACCATCTGTTTATCAGGACCAGTGATTTCAATATTATTTTGCTTATCAACTGTAATTTTTATATT
>CENF01098439.1_pt1 | contig 11186 bp, 12 predicted proteins | sample 361291 | NCBI WGS metagenome assembly CENF01 (sample SAMEA2619399, study PRJEB7988) | marine metagenome | isolation source: saline water (ENVO:00002010), including | reverse complement strand
GGGTCACGTCGGTCTTCGACATACGGCAAATCCCGTTCCGTGGTACCATGATTCATCCTACTAACTCCGGCGTGGGGCTTTCGTCGGCATGGTGTTGCCGGTCGGGCATCAATGGGTCATGGGGTCCCTTGATGAACCCCTCGCATAGAAATTAGAAGGAAAAAGTCATGAAATTGACTGATTTTTAGATATTTATTGTAATTTCAATTATAATTGACTTTGCTCACTAGACAATCCCTCATGGTAGCCTGAAGTTCGCAATATGATTCTCTCTGCGATCAGGGAATCACCTTGCATTGCTACCTCATTGCTAATTGGTGGCCATTTCTCTATTGGTTGGGCCAACCAACCTACCATTGGGTGGGTTCTACCGGTACTTGGTGAAGTTCCTTCAAGAACCGTATCAAGGGATTCCATTAGGTCAAGAAGTGGAGCGGCACTTTCTGGTAAAGTTCCTCGGTCACTCCTTGACCTAAGCCTTCTAGCAAGCGAGTTACGAATTTCAGGACTACAACCAGGATGATGCTTGTCTTCTAATCCAGGTGCAGTACTAGGCTCCCCCTTTGGCCTCAAGATTGCTGCACTCCAAGGTATTGGATTATCAAACAACCAATCCAAAGAAGATTCATCGGATAGAAGATTAGTCAATAGCTCAGGAGCCAATAATGCCCACCAGTCTAATGGCAAATTGGCAATAATTGCCTCCAATTCTTCTATCTGCAGTTGTTTGGAGTTACGAATTCTTTCAACTAATAAAGACCAAATCTTGAGGTCGTGGTCAATCGGGAAATCGTTAGCCCTTCTCAGAATTCCTTGTAACACTGGACCATAATTTGCCACATCCACCTGTTGGCTATTGTAAATCCAATCAACAGATCGAAGTGCGGCTAGAGAATTACTAGGTGGATGGACAAGCCAAGCCTCCAAAGCCCATCGAATTAGATCCTCTTGCATATCTTCGGGTAACCAAGCAGCATTGCTCAGAAGTTGGGCTGCAACCCAAGACGCCCCTGGAGATGCATTTGCAGGATCAGTGGCGGGCCGGGTACGGAGGCCTATTTCGGAATCATTGTGTAGAAGTAAGCGAAGTTTCTCAGCAAAAATTTCCAACACCCTTGTAGGTGCTTCGTCGGCAACTTCGGCAAGTCTTTCAAGAGGTAAATATTCCAAATCTAGTAAGGCAATCCATTCAGAATCAAGCCTAGAACGTAATCTCTGCCAACGATGCCAGCGTGTCTTTGGGGGAGATGCTATCCAAGCGGCTATTGGATAACTTGCCTCCATCATGTTTGACCAGTCTTCATTTCCTTCAGGGAACTGTGCGATTGCTGAACCAATCATTGATGAGTCAACTAAATTGCTAGAAATATCTTCATTATCTAAACCCAAGATTCTCCATGGGGAAGGCGCTGCCTCATCATCCTCAGTTACTTCTGGTGCTGTCGGTACGGGGTCTACCAATCGTACCGGCATATCTCTACCACCAAGAGTGCGAAGTCTTAGCCAAGGAAGAGGTCTTAGTGGGTCAACAATAAGTTCATCAAAAATTTCTAGCGGTTGGCGCAGTTGAGATGAAAGTGTTAATCTCAATTTAGGATGAGAAATCACAGCACTAAGGACATCATCCGGAATTGTATCTGGGATCTCTAAAACCAATGGAGGTCGATTCTGTTCGGACACTGCCCATTCAATTAACGAAGTTATTGCCGTAGCCGCTAAACCACGAGTATCAAACAATCTCAATCCGCTTTCTTCTGTGGAAAATGTCGCATCCTTCCAATCCTTCCTAAAGCGCCTCCATGTAGATTCTTCAGTCCTCACCCTTCGTGTTGAAGTCAGGCGTTCTCTCAGACTATTGAGCCTTCGTCGCCTTTCAGAAGGGGACAATCTTGGATGGGCTCGAGTTATCCATGAATCTAAACAGGAAATTGGAAAATTCTGGCCAACGGTGTCTAATCCTCCTAAATCCGCGATTACTAGCGCATTAGCTCTAGCAGTTCGTAGTAGCATGCTCTTTGGTAACCTTTCTTCCATAATTGCAGATACCGGATCTTTTGGTCGAATATCTGGGGATTGATTATGGCAATTACCCAGAATCCATGCCCCTCGGTGGTGGCTAGCTTCTGGCAGAGGTGGATCTGGACGACGTGATGGATATTCAAACCAGATTCCTGGGGCCAATGCTACCGGCCTATCTGAATCGACTAAACGGGCTCTTACAATTCCAAGTGTGTGATTTTCCCCTACATAGGAAGAAATGGTTTCTGGGTCATGACTCGAAGGGGGGTTCGGTAGCATTTCCATATTGTTCAGATTAAACCATCTTGGACCTCTCTCTCTCAAGACCGCCCAAATCCACGAGACCCCTTCGTTTCCTGTGGAGTCCCCTTCTGTACCAGAACCTCTTGTAGGGCGATCTGGGATAAGAACAAGTGGAGTGTCTATCGGGGCAAGAAGCCCCAACAGAATATTTGGCCCGTCTCTAGCAAGCAAGCAGTATTTGTTTGAAGGAGTGGGTAATGGTAGCACCTCAACTGCCCTAGCCAACTCATCAGAACGTATTGCTTCCCAACCAGATTGCGTAAGGTGTAGTCGTGCGCCGCGTGCTCCGGCTACCTGGTCGCTGGCGACCAGTCCATCATTTCTCATTCTTCTAAGTTCAGCAGAAGCGTGAGGAATTCTCAATCCCGTATCGCGAGCTAGGACACTTACTGTTGTGCCCCCGTCGGTTAATCGATCTAGTAATCGACGACGGTGTGCACTACGAATTCTCTTGAGAGTAAACGGATCGGATGAAGAATTGGTGATTTGCAGTTCATCCGACACTAATTGCCCTCTCCTAATTCAATTAGTTAGACTGTCCTACTTAAATTATTCTTTTTAGTTACATTTTGTTACACATTTCTTATGGAAAAATTAACACTTTCATTTCTGCACCGACTTTGGTTGTGAAATTTGGTCACTTCTGTGCAACTATTTGTAACTAAGTGACCCTGTAAGGTGCAGAACTGTTATATCAACGTCTGCCGTCCTGTCGGTAACGGACTCGATATGCGGTGTGTTTGACTCGGAGGAATAGGAAGAAATGGGCTCGCGGAACTTGCGTGAACTGATTCGGAAATACCTCTCTGAGCGACCGCGAAATACAATCGAGATTTCTGCTTGGCTGGCTAACCAGATAGATTCTGCAAACAGCCCCTCGGACATAACTAACATACTGGAATCGGATGATCAGATCACCCGAATAGGTACTGTTCGAAAGAGCGGCATGAGAAGAGCCGAATCGCCTGTATCGGAATGGGCATCAAATGGTTGGGTTGAACATCACGAGAGAAAAGAGTCCGGGAAAAACAAGGAGAGATAATAATGCGCACAACAAGACTAAGACAGAAAATAAAGAAATTCCTAAACACCCGAGGAGAGGCAAATACCACAGAAATCCTCGAACACGTGAACTCAACAATGAGACATGGAACAACCCCTCAACAACTCGGTAACGTTCTCTCAAAGGACAAGGACATACTCAAGGTAGCAACAACAAAGCGCGGCGGTGCACTCTCCGGCCGCTACGAAATCTGTGTATGGACATTGAGACCCGGAGTCCTAGACGGCGAGAATTGAAACTCAAGTCTTTACGATTAAGCTTCTAATTCTGTAGACCATTCGCCGCTACGAGCTAGACTATTCATTGCCGCTCGATGAGCAAATGCATTCTGACTCTCTTCATTAGAACCGCTTGCCCATGTTTGCAAAGCGTGTGCCAGTAGTGCCCTACCATAAGAGTAGGATAATTGCCAAGGGTGTTCGACAGCCATACTATTCATCAAATTGAGATGTGCTGTTGCATCCTCGTCCGACTGACCTCCTGAAAGAAAGACAATACCTGGAAGTTCATGTGGAACGTGTGCCGTCAGGCAATCCACAGTCATCTGTGCTGCTTTTTCGCGAGTTCCTTGGTCTTCGCAGGATTTGCCGGGTAAGACCATGTTCGGTTTGAGTAAAGCCCCAGGAATATGAACACCCTGAATTTCACACTCTGCAAATGTAGCGTCGAGAATTCTTGCAGTGACCTCGAAGCATGTTTGTGAATCGTGATCGCCGTCCATCAATACTTCCGGCTCGATGATTGGAACCAAACCCTGTTCTTGACAGATAGCAGCGTATCTTGCAAGGGCATGGGCATTGGTGGAAATATTTGCATCACTAGGCATTCCATCTCCAATTCTGATTACTGCTCGCCATTTTGCAAATCTAGCACCCAAAGCGAAGTATTCCATGCACCTTTCCCGTAGCCCATCTAATCCTTCTGTGACCTTTTCACCTGAATGATGAGCCAATTCCTTAGCTCCTGTATCTACTTTTATTCCCGGGTGAACTCCTCTACTTGCGAGATATTCAGGGATTGGTGTACCGTCGTCCATAGTTTGACGAATTGTCTCATCAAATAGAATAACACCACTAATTGCAGATTCATATTCTGGTGTAGCGAATATGTTTGAACGGTAAGCTCGACGGGTTTCAGGAGAAGGTTCTACCCCTACTGCCTCTAGTCTGTTTGACATTGTTCCATTGCTCTCATCCGCGGCGAGAATTCCTCTACCAGGTGCTACAAGTTCTCTCGCTGTTTTCTCAAGTAGTTCGGTGTCCATATGTGAACCTCAGCCGGACGTGGTGGGATTAGGAGAAGAATCCTTTGCTCGTAAAGTATGGAATTTGATTCATGCTGAGCGAATGTTATCAACGAATTTATGACCGCCAGATGCTACATCAATAACCTCTGATTGAACTGAAAATCGGCCATCTGATAATTCTTCAACTCCAAAGGTCCTACCCGGGCAAACCCCAGTGCCGATGAATACTGCATCTTCGCTAGCACAGAGTTCATCTCTGCCCCAAAGCCTCTCTATATCACCATCAATCATCGCTTCAGCGCGCTCCCTGTGCCCTTCATTCTTGAACACAAGTCGACCTTCAAACGGGGCGCCTAAACCCCTCAATGCAGTGGCTGTGATTACTCCTTCTGGAGCGGCTCCGATTCCCATCAGCATATCGATTTCCGATTTAGGATCAGCAGCATTGAGCGCCGCTGAGACATCTCCATCCCCAATCAATACAATGTTCACATTATGTTGATTCAATTCTGAAATCAGTTTCTCATGTCGAGGCCTATCCATAACGACGATATTGAGTTCAGACTCCTTCTTTCCCAAGGCCGAGGCAGCAGCTTCAACATTGTAGGAGGTAGAAGCATCGAGGCTAATTTCACCTTCTAATTCTGCGGAGCCTGCGATTTTGTTCATGTAACAATCAGGTGCATGAAGTAGAGTGCCACGTGGTGCTGCAGCAAGTACTGCCATTGCATTCGGTAAGTCATGTGCCACGTGATTGGTGCATTCGAGAGGATCTACTGCAATATCGATTGAGGGCGCATCCGAGTTACCTTGCATAGAACCCAGAGGTTCTCCAATCCATAACATCGGAGCATCATCTCGCTCTCCTTCTCCGATAGCAACCCTACCATCGAATGGAACCTGGTCAAAGATGGCCCTCATGGCTTCTACCGCTGCACCATCAGCGGCTTTACCGTCTCCCTTTCCTCGCCATGCAGCGGCTGCGATCGCAGCGGCTTCGGTCGCAGCAAGAAAATGACTCTCTAAATCGATGGTCGCCATGAATGCCTCGAATAGCGTTCAGCCTTCAATCATGCGGGTCGCCCTTGCTCTTTTTGAGGACCCTCACTCCATCAATTTGGGCGACCGGATATTGCCCATTAGTGTCCTTTTCAACAGATTTGAGCATATCCCAGGCACACAAAAGGCCTGCATTAACTCCACACAAAGCCTCCATCTCCACCCCAGTAGTCCAGTGTGTTCGAACCGTTACTGTACATCGCAGTGCATCTTTCTCAATTGACCAATCAACGGTACAACCCTCAATTGGAATTGGATGACAATGAGGAAGGGTTCGAGGAGTTTCCTTGACTGCCTGAATTACTGCAACCGTCGAAGCTTCGCGAACATCGCCTTTTGGAGATCTTCCGTTCGCAACGACATCGAGACTTGCGGATGATAAATGAAGAAGGCCGGTTGCAACTGCTTCACGAGATACTATTGGCTTGGAGCCGACATCAATTATTCCAGTAATTTTCTCCTTCAAACTCGCGGCCTCCAATTACCCGGGGGGGTGCACATCCCTAATCATTAGTGCGGAATGAATCACTGCGCTGAAATACCCAAACCAAAGCCAAGATACATGGCAGAGGCCTTCCGTGACAAGGCAACTCCAGGAGAGGTGCCTCAATTAGAGTCGGGAGTCGACCACGATAAGCCGACTTCTGAAGGCATGACCTTACAGGTATTAGACCAACTCTGTGTTGGTTGTTCTTACTGCCTTATGGCCTGCAAAGATGATGCTTTGATCGTCGAGGGTTTGTGCGAAGTAATTCAAGATAATTGCACAGATTGTCTCAGATGTTTGCTTTGGTGTCCAACTGGAGCTTTAGTTTACGCTTGAGGTGTGGGTTTGTCGAAGAGTAAAGCATTGGTAATCGGAGCAGGTTTGGGTGGCCTGTCTTCGGCTGCTAAACTAGCACAGACCGAAGATTACGACGTAACAGTCTACGAAAGAATGTCTTTTGCCGGTGGGAGATTTACGCAGCATGACCACGATGGATATCAAATCCCAACCGGTGCTGTACATATGATCCCTCATGGCAAGAAGGGGCCGTTTGCAGATTTGATTTTAGGAAAGAAAAGTAAGGGCGGTCTAGATTTAGGTCGGCATGGAGTCGAACTACTCCCTACAAGTCATTTTGCTTGCCAAATGATAGATGGTAAGTTTCAGGGTGCAAATTCAATTTACGGTGTTTTACCTTGGTTTACCGCTAAAGATACCCTGAACATGCCACGTCTCCTAACAAAGGGTGCAAAACAGCCATGGGGAGACGAATCTGAAGATGGGAAAACTTGGCTGAATAGACACTTTAGCCCACAATTTGTTGATTTTGTTGACGCGTTTTCGAATTTCGCAATTAGCCTTAGATTCGATCAAATGCCTGCTTCTTCAGTTGTCCGTGTCCTACAGAACTCATTCTGGAGCGACCGCCCTCATGTCCCTAAAGGCGGTTGTAAGGGAGTGATTGATGGCCTAAGGAAGGATTTGAGAGAGAATGGGGCGAGAGTAAAACTCAGTCACGAAGTTACCGAGATTCTTCCCGGTAGTGCCGAGGAGGAAACCAAGGACAATCGATTCTGTGTAGGCGTTCGACGCCGAGGAAGAGAAGAGGCAACCTGGGTTGGTGCTGATTCGATTATCCATAATGGAGGGCATCCTAACCTAATCAAAGCCCTATCAGATGATTTTGAAGTTGGAAATGATGTCAAAACACAAATCGAAACGACGCAAGCAGTAGGAGGAATTGGTTTCTGCTTTGCACTAGACGACGATATTCCGGTCAGGAGTAGCGGAGTGACTATGTTACCGAATCTAGATCGAGTTGGCGGATTCGTAATTCCAACCTTCTCGGACCCCAGTCTTGCACCTGAAGGAAAACACCTGATGATCACTCACCAATATGTTCCGGATGCATCTGTGAAATCGGAAATCAGCAAGGGGCGAGAAGATCTCTATGAGGCAATTCCATGGCTTGCTGACCACGGCGAGGAAATCTGTGTCCATACATATCATCGTAATTGGCCATGTAATCGAGCACCTCAAGGAGCTGAGTTGCCAATGGATGTCGGTGTAGACGGAATCCGTTGCGTTGGAGACGGAGTGAAAGGCCACGGATGGATGATGGTAGAAGGAATCTCTGCTAATGTTCCTTACGCTGTTGATGAAATAATGGCGGGAATGAATTAACCCAACCCACCTTTCCATACCTCACCATCTGCTCTAACTTCCTTTTTCCAAAGGGGCGCCTGATTCTTCAACTCAGAAATTAGCCACGAGCAGGCTTCGAATCCTTCCGCACGATGAACTGAGCCGACGTGAATGCAGACTATTGGTTCCTGAGGTTCAACAGAACCCGTTCGGTGAGCCATAACAATTGATTTGACAGAAAATCGTTCCAAAGCATCGAAACATAACGATTGCAATACCGAGGGTAATTGCTCCTCCCATGCATCGAATTCCAAACGCTGAACTTCTACCCCTTGGTCGACGCCTCTAGTCAAACCGACAAAAGAAATTACACTTCCACAACCTTCGGTTTCAAGCATATTCCGTAACGAATCAGGATCCAGCTTGTCTGGTTCAACAACTACCGACACGCTGGCCATAGTTTCCGATAGAGGGTGTTGTCTTCAATACATAGGCGATAATTAGAGATAGGCTTCAAAGATGAATGCTCCCATTGGGATAAATACTGAAGCCATTACTGTACCAAGTTGTTCTATGTTGAATGGCCATTCATCAAGGGCATTTATCCGATCGTGCATATTCATTAATTGCTCGAACTTTGCCAAATTCTCCGCTGTTGGATCTTCTTTCACCTCAACCATAACTTTCTCAAGTTGAATTGAAATACCTAGTAAATACTCATCTTTGTATTCCTTCAATTGTTGATGAACGCCTAGTTGTGGGAAGATGAAAGCAAATAGAGCGATTAATCCAACTACGATTACCAATGCGAAAGCATATTGTTGGAGGTTTGGAGGGAAATTAAGGGCAATAATCATCACACAAATTACAACCATTGCCCCATATAATGAAAGAACAAGAAATAATCCTGATAAAGTCCTCAAAGGTTGCATATGATGTTCCCAAGGAGAGGGAGGTAAGGATTCATCAGCCTTCAATTTCATTGGTAATAGTGACACTTGAATGAAGAACGCAGTGGCCCAACCTCCAATCAGGAAAACTGTTAGGATGAGTAATGAAAATGTGATGTTTGATATCTGATTACTGAACCATAGACCGTCTGGCTCAGTGAAACCTGCTGTAACGAAATAGAATAGAGAATATGCAACAAAGAGTACTGCTATTCCAATGTAGTTGAGCTTAGAAGAAATCACTTTTTTACCCTCTGTTTCCCAATCCATATCTAGAACCGAATCTATCGGACTTTGCTCCCATTCTAAATGTAGATTTTCAATCGACCTACAAATATGGCAAGGAGTCCAAGTAAAGAAAAAGCCAGCCAAAGTTGCACCTAATGCGACGGTTTCATATTCGGATTCAGCATTAGTAATTTGCATTACGGCTAACAATGAAAAAAACACAATTTGCCAAATTACAAACCATCTTAGCCAAGTCGGAATAATGCTCTTGTGACCGCCAACAAATGCCATCCAAGGCTTAATTTTTACAGCATCCTCGGATTTTCCAAAACTATTCTGAACAACAAGATTTTGTGATGATTTCGCAGTGGCCTCCGGTTCCAACATGGTATTCACTGGGAAAAACGTGTGTGCCATATATCTACTTATTCAAACTAAAACATATTGCATTAGTAGGTGAATTGCCTCAAGGGGTTCACGATACCATCTAAGAGGGGACGCTCTAACCGCTTTATGCGCCAGCGAGTTTGGTTGTACATTGCCACCATCATCATTGGGTTATGGTGTTCGGCCACTGCTGCTGGTGGATTGCTTTTCGAGAATCTTGCGGAGTGGCCTGTTAACATATGGTGTTGGGGTGTTTTGGCATGGATTTTCGCTAATACTGATCGGAAAGAACGAATCGAAATAATCGCCGTCGTAATTATCGCTACACCCATGGAATTGTTCTTTTCCGAGGTTTGGCTCATCTATGAGTACCAGCGCGGCATAATGCCACTATTTGTTCCAGCTGGCCATTATTTCCTATTCGACTTAGGCCGCCATCTTGCTAGGGTCCTAAGGGAATCGTGGGCGATGCCGCTATTGTTTCCATTTGTCCCATTAGTTTTGTATGGGGCTTTGACCGGAGGAGATACTTCTGGTGTTGTTTTACTCATCCTTGTTTTTGGATTCACGAAATGGGGGCCTCAACCTAGACTTTATGCAGCAATGGCATGGGCTGCTTTAGGGATGGAAATCTGGGGAACTTTTCTTGGAAATTGGACATGGGCTTCGGAAGTCCCTTGGACCGGTTTAACCACTTGGAATCCACCATTGTTGGTGGGTGCGTTCTATTGTTTTGGTGACCTTTTGGTCAATCTAGCAACTGACAAGTTTAATTCGAAACCGCCTGAGAAAGCAATGTCAAATACCTCCACTCAAATTTAAGCATACAAAATCTCATGGTTTCTATTGTGAAAACGTTGGAAAATAGCATATTTATTCCGCCGTTTGATTCATATTCCGACCTACGGTCGGGCAGGTTATGACATCATGGCCAGACCTAGAGCCAATGCCCAACAGCCTAGTGAATTACGGAGTAACTGACAACGGTATTGCAATCATCGAACTTGCATCCAATTCTGCTGGTGCTCCTCTAGAAGGGGATGAGGTAGGACCAAACACCTACACTCATGAAATGATGAGAGATATTGATACGGCCGTTGTTAAGGCTCGATTCAATGATGATGTTAGCGTTATTCTAATCACAGGTCATGGACACAAGTTCTTCTCGGCCGGAGCATCAATTCAGATGCTAAACTCGGTCACTCCTGGATTCAAGTACAATTTCTGCCTTCATGCAAATGAAACCCTAAGCCGGCTCGAACAGACTCCAAAGTTGGTAATTTGCGCGATTAATGGTCACGCCGTTGGTGGGGGATTAGAGATTGCAATGGCTTGCGATATTAGAATCGCAAGAAAGGACTCAGGAAAGTGTGGTCTTCCAGAAATTAATCTTGGTGTTCTAGCCGGTACTGGAGGTACGGCCCGACTATCACGAATCATAGGTAAGTCAAGAGCCCTTGAATATATGGTCAGTGGAGAGTTGATGGCCTTTGAGAAGGCAAAAGAAATGGATCTGATCAACGATGTGTGGGATGGTTCTCTTGACGAATTCCGCCAAGATGTTTTGGACTACGCCGGACAATTTACTCTTCCATACAAGGCAACCTTGGCTGTTGGAAACATCAAGCGCTCGGTTCAATCTGGACCTGAGATGCCTTTCGAATACCATCTAGCGCTTGAGAGAGAGTTGCAAGCAGCCCTCTTCAACAGTGATGATGCGAAGGAAGGAATTGCGGCTTACGTTGACCGCCGTACTCCTCGCTTCGAAGGAAAGTGAACTTGTCTTTCAGTAATCTAAGA
>CENF01182023.1_pt1 | contig 11189 bp, 12 predicted proteins | sample 361291 | NCBI WGS metagenome assembly CENF01 (sample SAMEA2619399, study PRJEB7988) | marine metagenome | isolation source: saline water (ENVO:00002010), including | reverse complement strand
TTCTATTTTTATTGGCCTTCCCTCTCTATTTTTAACTAAAACACTAGCATAATCTCTCCCATCATAAATTGATGTAGCATAATAATTTGCAACACCTGGAATAATTTCATCAGGTTTAACAAGGTATGGTATAGACTTAACAATAGGTGCCTCACAAGAGGCTAAAGTAGCTGCAGCAGTAGAAAATCCTAAGAACTTCAGAAAATCTCTTCTGGAGGTTGATGTGGTAGATAAATTGTCAGATAAGAAATCATCAATCGGTAATTCCTCCGCAAACTCATTATGTGCTAATTTCTCAATATTAGGATCATTTTCTAATTCCCCTATGCCTTTCCAGTATTTTTTATTAGTTTTCATTTTTCTCAAATATTAATAATGACATTTAGCACATTCTAAACCTCCTATTTTGTCAACAGTAATCTTCTCACCTTTATATTTTTCTTTAAGCTGTTCATGTAAATGAGTATAATAACCATTTCCTTCCATCTTAACTTCTGTATCTCTATGGCAATCTATACACCAACCCATAGTTAGTTCAGAATATTGATATAAAACATCCATTTCTTCTACAGGTCCATGACATTCTTGACATTCAAGCCCACCAGCTACCACATGCTGAGAATGATTAAAGTAAGCATGATCAGGTAAATTATGGATTCTTATCCATTCAATTGGTTTTTGCTCATAGCCCTCAATATAAGTTCTCGTGCTTGGGTCAAAACCTAAGGCATCATAAATCTTTTGAATTTCTTTTGTTCCAGAATCCGTTTGCCCCTCATTAATATAAGTATGACAATTCATGCAAACATTAGCAGAAGGAATACCTGAATGTTTACTTTTTCTAGCACTTGTGTGACAATAATTACAATCGACACCATTTTCTCCTGCATGTAACTTATGCGAAAAAGCAATTGGTTGCGCTGGCGCATAATTAGTAGTAACTCCAACACCCATTAATCCATCGTAAGTAAATTTAAAAATAATAATTACTGCAATGAGACAGACAAATGCAACATTTATATTCTTAGAAATAAATAAACTATATTGTGCTATTAAAGTCTCTGGAATAGTTTCCGTCTCTTGACCTAAAGCGCTTTTAAGACTGTTTTTTAATGAACCAATTATAAATACTAATGTAACTAAAACTAATGCTAAGATCATAAGCTTAGTTGAAGTGCTCATCCCCTCCTCAACAATTTGTCCTGAAGCTGTTGCAGCAACAACTTCTTCTTTAGCAGGAGGATTAGCAAGATAAGCTAACAAGTCTGAAAATTCCTGATCAGAAAAATCATAAGACGCCATTGCTACTTTGTTATATTCTTCATATATCGCAATAGCGCGCTCATCTCCACTAGCAATAAGCGCCTGAGAATTTCTTATCCATTTAATAAGCCATTCTTTCTCATATTTTTCAGTTACTCCTTCTAAACCAGGGCCAACCAATCGAGCGCTAGAAATCATATGACAGGCAGTACAATTTTGCTTGAAAAGTTTTTCTCCAGCCTTAACATCATCTGCAGACAAATAAGATGTAGGCACTAATATTATTAAAAATAATATAAAATAACTAAAAAAACGATACTGATTCATCTAATCTTAAACGTAAATTAACGAATGCAAATTTAAATTTTTCTGTGAACTGAAGAAGGAGTAAAATAACCTTTTTTTATAATTTATATTTATTCTAAATAAGTAGATTAATAATGGGGTCTAAAGAGCACTTTTTAAATCTATCCCATAGAGATATCAATAACCTCTTTAACTCTAGGAACAGCAGTTTTTATACTAACCTCCACTCCGTTTTTTAAAGTCATCATATTGATATTACAACTACTACAAGCTCCAACAAGCTCTACTTTTACTACCCAATCATCTGTTAACTCTACAAAATTAATATCCCCACCATCATCCTCTAAAAATGGTCTAATTTCTGCAAGCGCATTCATAATCTTAGTAATGATTTTCTTGTCTGTAATAATTCCCATATAATATTCTATTTAGCTGAACAGCCTTTTGAGTTAGTTAATTCTACTGCTTTAGTTGGTGCTAAATTAACATTTCTTTTATTAATTGATGCTAATATACTCTTTGTCATATATAATAATTCTAAGGCTATAGGAGTAGATCCTTGCAATACTGCTGGCCTACCTGCGTCTGCAGCCTCTCTAACTGATTGGACTAAGGGTATTTGAGCCAAAAATTCTATCTCCATTTGCTCAGCTAATCCTTTCGCTCCTTCTTTACCAAAGATATAATATTTATTATCTGGCAATTCCTCAGGAGTAAAATAAGCCATATTCTCTACTATTCCTAACACAGGTACATTAATACTATCCATTTGGAACATATTTACCCCTTTTTTGGCATCTGCAAGCGCAATATTTTGTGGAGTGCTAACAACAACAGCTCCTGTTAAAGGAATAGATTGAACTAAAGATAAATGGACATCTCCAGTGCCAGGTGGTAAATCCACTACCAGATAATCTAACTCCCCCCAATGGGTATCCCAGAGCAATTGATTTAATGCTTTTGAAGCCATGGGACCTCTCCAAACTACTGCCTGCTGACTTTGAGCAAAAAATCCTATAGAAAGCAGCTTAACTCCATAACTTTCTAAAGGTCTAATCTTTGATTTTCCATCAATATTTATAGCTTCAGGTATCTCCCCCTCCAAACCAAACATGATATGCATAGACGGCCCATAAATATCTGCATCTATAATCCCTACTTTATAGCCTAAATCTACTAGAGCAACTGCAAAGTTAGCTGCTATAGTTGATTTGCCAACGCCTCCTTTTGCTGAAGAAATAGCAATAATATTCTTGACGCCAGGAATAGCATTTCCTTTTATCTTAACCTCTTTCTTAGGCGCATTAACAATTAAATTCACCTTTACTTTTGATTTTTCAAAAGCATAATCATGTATAGCTTTAATACATTCTACTTCTACCTTTTTTTTATACTGAAAAGTTGGAATCTTAACCTCCACATCAATCTCCACATCATTTCCAAAAATCTGGACATTTTTTATAGCCCCACTATCAACAATACTTTGCCCTTCATTTGGCAATGTTATATTAGAAAGTGCTTGAAAAATAATTTCTTTAGTAAGCCTCATCATATAAAATCATTTGTTGGTAAATATAAGTCTTTATAATATATTTCTTAAGAAAAATAACCTTTTTACATTATTTTAATTGAAATCTCAAATAAGTGATAGGCAAACCTTGGTCTAAATAGATTTTTTCGTAATGTGTTTTGATTTCCATATGATCTCTTAAGACTGTAGACCCATACAAGTCATGTGTACTATCCTCTAAAACATGTCTCTCCCCAGCAATAACTCCTAGAGTAAATCCATGTAAAAATTGGCTGTCAGTCTTGAGATGTATCGATCCTTTTTTCTTTAATATTTGCTCATATCTTTTTAAAAAAACAGGATGAGTCAATCGTTTCACACCTCGCTTTTTTTTTAGTTGAGGATCAGGGAAAGTAATCCAAATCTCATCTATCTCATTTTTATCAAAACATTTCTCAATCCAATCAATACGAATACGTAAGAACCCAACATTATTTATCTTCTTTTTTAAAGCTTCAACCGCTCCCTGCCAAATCCTTGCACCTTTTATATCTATCCCCAAAAAATTTTTTTCCGGGAACTTTTCTGCTAATCCAACACTATATTCCCCCATCCCACATCCTAGCTCTAACACCAAAGGGTTATTATTTTTAAAGAAATCATTTCTCCAATTGCCCTTTAAAGCATACCCTTTTTCTAATACCTCCAAATTAGGCTGCTCAACATGAGAGAAATTCTGCATCTGAGCAAACTTTTTTAATTTATTTTTTCCCAAAATTTTTATTTTAAGACAAAAATAGTTTGTTTTAAGTATTTTCGGCCTGTGAAATCAAAAAAAAGAATTCTGTTAGCCCCACTTGATTGGGGGATAGGGCACGCTACAAGATGCGTTCCTATCATTAAAGCATTGATTGCTAATAATTTTACAGTAGTAATTGCTGCTGATGGGAGACCCCTACATCTTTTAAGTAAAGAATTTCCAAAATTAGAAATAATTCGTCTTCCAGGTTATAACATAAAATATTCTAGCTATCTAGCAATGAGTATAAATATACTTTTACAAGTTCCAAAAATTATATGGAATATTAAGAAAGAAAATACCACTCTAAATGATATAATTAAAGATTATAAAATTGATGGGGTAATTTCAGATAATCGCTTTGGACTTCATGCCATAAAAATTCCCTGTGTATTTATTACACATCAACTAGAGATACAGAGTCCTTATTTTACTGAAAAAATTCAACGATTTAATTACAGATACATAAACAGATTTAATGTCTGCTGGGTAATAGATAACAAAGAAAACAATCTGGCTGGCAAGTTGTCCAGGCCAAATATACTTCCAAATAACACTATATATATAGGGACGCAGTCTCGATTTAAATATGAAAAAATGGCAAAAAAATATGATTTTCTTGCAATAGTTTCTGGCCCTGAAACTCAAAGGAAGATATTGGAACGGGGTCTGACAAAAGCTTTACAAAGTAGAACAGAAAGATCTCTTATTGTATTAGGAAAACCAGAGTTAAATAATACCAGCCAAATAGGCAATCTTACTATTAAATCACATTTAGGTACTGAAGAATTAAATAAGGTTATCTTACAGTCAAAACTAATAATATGCAGGCCTGGATATTCAACAATTATGGATCTAGAAAAGCTTAGAAGTAAAGCGTTCTTTATCCCAACCCCAGGACAAACAGAACAAGAATATTTATCGAAAGAACTATATCAAAAAAATATTTGTTATTATCAAAATCAGAATAAATTTGATTTTGAGAAAGCAATAATAGAAAGTGAAAATTACACTGGATTTTCCAGACCAGAAAAGCAAATTATAAATTGGAAGAAATTATTTTCCCTTTTCTAAAATAAACGAAAATGTAGAGCCAACACCAACAGTACTCCTAACATTAATTTGCTGATTATGACCTTCCAAAATATGTTTGACAATGGCTAACCCAAGTCCCGTTCCTCCAATCTCTCTAGACCTATTCTTATCGACTCGATAGAATCTTTCAAAAAGACGACCTAAAGAATCTTCTTCGATTCCTATCCCATCATCTGCCACTTCAATCAACATATTCTTCTCCATATCATAGAATTTAATCCTAGTAGATCCATTCTCCTTACCATATTTAATAGAATTACTAATAAGGTTCATAAACACTTGCTGAATTTTATCTCTATCTCCTACTGCAATCTCAGATTGAGACTCATTACTTAACTCTAACTTAATATGCATCTGTCCCGCCCTCATCTCAAAAGCGTCAAGAACTTCTTTGGCAAGCTGTACTACATTGAATGACTGAAAGTCTAGCTCAGATTGCTCTGTCTCCAGCCTAGAAATAACCTCTAAATCTTCTACAATATTAATCATCCTATCCACACTCTTATTTGTTCGTTCAAGATATTTCATGTTAATATTTTCATCATTTATTCCTCCATCTAATAAAGTTTGAATATACCCCTGAATATTAAAAATCGGGGTTTTAAGTTCATGTGAAACATTCCCAAGGAATTCTCTTCTATAATTCTCATCTCTTTTGTAAGCATTAAGTTCCTCTTCTTTTGCATCTGCCCACTCCTCAGCCTCTCGCTCTACATTTTCGATATCTAAGTCTCGAATATTTGAAGCTCCTTTGAACTTATATATACTCTTATAAATTACTTTAATCTTTTCATGAAAGAACTTCTTTACCACATAATAAATAAGAGCAGTTATGAATATGATAAATACTATTAAACTATAAAAAATATTTATCCGATCTTCAACTATATAGAATATAATAAAAGCGAAAGAAAAGATTACGACACTTAAAAGGATAGCAATCCGGATTGGAGTATTAATCTTCATTATATGTCAAACTTATAGCCCACCCCTTTTATAGTTTTAATATGATGACTACCTATTTTCTCTCTTATCTTACGAATATGCACATCAATTGTTCTATCTCCCACAAAAGCATCTTTCCATATCTCAGTTATAATTTCTTGTCTTGTAAATACTCTGCCAGGAATAGTCATTAGATAATATAATAAATTAAACTCTTTTTTTGCTAAATGAACCTCCTCGTTCTTATATAATAACAAATGCTTGAATTTGTCAATATTAATATCTGCTATCTTTATATTAGCTTCAATCTCTTTTTTATTATTTCGTTTTAAAAGCGCCTTTATTCTGCTAATTAATAATTTAGGCTTAATCGGCTTTGTAACATAGTCATCTGCTCCAGCATCAAATCCTGCTAACTCAGAATATTCCTCTGAGCGAGCGGTTAAGAATAATATTAATACAGACTCTAAATCTGAAATCTTTCTTATCTCAGTACAAGTAGTAATGCCATCCATCTCCGGCATCATTACATCAAGTATAATTAAATCTGGATGAAACTTTTTTGCCTCTTCTACAGCCAGCTCTCCATTAAGAGCAGTTCTTACAATAAATGATTCCTTCTTTAAATTATATGAAAGAAACTCTAAAATATCTTTTTCATCATCAACTAATAATATCTTATATGACTCTGACATGGTGCAAATCTAATTATTACATTAGAATTTACCGCTCTTTTCATTAAGATTTAATATATTATAATCAACCCTTAACAATTTCTTAACATAGGCATAATATATTTTTAACATGATAACTATAATCCTTATGTAAATTTGCAGTAAATTTTAAAACATAAAAAATGGAAGCCACTACACAAAAAAAAGATTTATCAGCTGTTATCTACTTAGCCTTAATGATCGCTGTATTTTTTATTGCTCTTTAACAATTAATTAGCAATACCTTTAAATAATTAGAAGCATAGCTGTCAACACGGCTATGCTTTTTTAATTAACACCTATTTAACTTTTAAATATCATTTTCTTAACATTAATATAACATTAGCTCATTAGAATAAAATTATTATTGCGCTAAATTTTTAATAAAAAAATTAACATGAAAAAAATATTAAAAGGGTTTGGATACCCTGAAGTAGTTTGGCTTCCTAAAGGAGAAAGATCCTTCTTAGGATTTATATGCGCTTGTTTTATTTTAGCCATGTTTATCACCCCCTACCCCCAATACGCAATGTGGGCGGGATTTTTATTTGCAGCCTACGCTGCTATTGCAAATGACAGCATTCAAACAATAGGAACATTTATTGCCTCCAATCAAGATAAAAAATGGTGGGTTCTATGGATTTTTATTGGAGGAATTTTCTTCTTTACTATGTTCTATAGCTGGATAACATTTAATGGCGATGTTAGCCATGGAAGATTAACGTCCAAGGGCTTTGAAATAGCTCCCACAGAATTTCATTTTTTACAAATTGCAGCGCCTATTTTCTTATTAATACTAACTAGATTAAGGATGCCTGTATCTACTACGTTTATTCTTTTAACCTCTTTTGCCGCCACGCCAGCTGCTGTAGGGGGCGTCCTTGCAAAAAGCATGAGTGGTTATATATTATCTTTTTTGATGGGCCTATTTTTCTTTTTAATAGTAGCCAAAGCATCAAAAAAATATTTTACAGGAGAAGCTAAATTTGGTTGGACAATAGCTCAATGGATAACTTCTGGAACACTTTGGTCTGTATGGCTTATGCAAGATGCAGCAAATATTGCGGTTTATTTACCTAGAAGTTTAAATACAGGAGAATTTATTGGATTTACCTCCATTGTAGTTGTCGGGCTTGGATTATTACTTTACTATAAAGGTGGTAGAATACAAAAGATTGTAACAGAGAAATCTGTAGTTACAGATGTTCGTTTTGCAACTTTAATTGATTTAATATACTGTGTTATTCTATTCTACTTTAAATTACACTCTAAAGTGCCTATGAGTACAACATGGGTGTTTATTGGATTACTTGCAGGAAGAGAGTTAGGTATGGCTATTATGAAAACAGGTAATAACAATATCTTCCATGCACTCAAATTAGGATTGAAAGATATGACTTATGCTCTTTTGGGCTTAGTAATTTCTATTGCTATTGCTATAGGTGTAAATGATCAACTATCAGTATCATCAATGTTTGAAACTATTCCACAAGAATTTGTAGCAGGAATTGTTAAATTCTTTTCTAAATTAGGTATTTAAAATTAAATTAACAACTATGAAAAAAACAATCTTATTTATTTGCAGCACATTTTTTATATCAATGAATGTAACTGCGCAAGAAGGAGCTCCTTCAGTTAAAATTTTCTCTAACTTTAACTATGATATGTCAACTGAAGAGGATGAAAATGCTTTTAAAGAATTTGAAATCAAACGATCTTATTTAGGATACTCATATAAAATGGATGAGCGTTTTTCAACAAAAATCACATTTGATATTGGGAGCAATAGTGCTGGAAGTGCGTACACTGCATTTTTAAAAATTGCTGCGTTAAAATGGAATGCATCTAATAATCTAAGCTTGAATATTGGCATGACAGGAGCAAAAAACTTTAAATTTATGGAGAAAACTTGGGGCAGAAGATATATTGAAAAATCAGCTCAAGACAAATATAAGTGGGCTAATTCTGCAGATATTGGCGTAACTGCTGATTATAAATTTTCAGAGAATATTAGTATAGATGCTCAAATATTAAATGGAGAAGGATATAAAAACACACAATCCTCTAATGGATTATTTAGAGGTGGCCTAGGTTTAACATACTCATTAGGGGAAAACTTAAAATTAAGATTACATCAAGATATTATGCCAAGATCTACTTATGATGATATGAGTGAGAATCAAACTATCACTACGGCCGCAATTGCATACTCAACAGAAAGCATGACAATTGGTGGCGAATCAAATATGATGAAAAACACAAACAATGTGAAAGACACAGAACAAAATCTTGTTTCTATGTACGGATCTTACAATATATCTGATAAATATACCTTTTTTGCTAGATATGATGATGCCTCAGAAACAGCTCAAGAAGGGTCATATACTATATACGGAATAGAGAGAAAGATGGCAAAGGGAATTACTGTAGCACTAAATATGCAATCATGGACTGACTCAGCAGAAGGATCAGAAGCTGAAGAAACTATATTTCTTAATTTAGAGTATAAATTTTAAAGTTCTAATATATATTTATTAAAAAGCGATACTTAGTATCGCTTTTTTTATAATCATAAATAAAAGAAAATGTTTTTATAAGTACTTGTAAAAATAATATCTTTGAACTCAAAATTAAATGTAAATTATCAGAATGAATATAAAAAAAGAAATATGGCTTTTGATTTCAGGCTTTGGCATAATGTTTGCTGTACTTTCATGGATGCAAGAATCAAATATCTTAACAAATAATTTAGGCTGGCTAAAAGGCTTTTTTGCATTAGTTTCTGGTTTTTTTTTATTTGTTTTCTTTCGAAAAAGTTTGTAAAAACTAATTTTTCAATATGAGAAAAGAAATTTTCGAAATAAAAAATGATCATGAATTTGAACTCATGGCTCTATCAATTTTTAATTATCAGATGGAGCAAAACCCAATATACTCAGCATATGCTAAACTAATTTTAAAAGGGAAGACCCCAAATAATATATTTGAGATCCCATTCTTACCTATTTCCTTTTTTAAAGACCAACAAATCATTTGTAAGGGAAGACCCGTAGAAGAAGTTTTCTTAAGTAGTGGAACAACAGGTGAGAAAAGTAAACATGTTATATCTGATATTTCAATTTATAAAAAATCTTATATCACTGCATTTGAAATTTTTTATGGAAAAATTACAGACTACTGTATCCTTTCCCTGCTGCCAAATTATAGAAATCAAGAAGGCTCCTCGCTAATATATATGGTAGATGACCTGATCGAAAAAAGTAACAATCAACAAAGCCGTTCTTACTGTGAGGACTATGCAGAACTAACAAAGACACTAGAAAAGTTAGAAAAAATCGGTCAAAAAACAATTCTTTTTGGAGTTAGTTATGCTCTATTAGATTTAGCAGAGCAATTCCCTCAAAAATTAAAACATACCATAATAATAGAAACGGGAGGCACAAAGGGTAATAGAAAGGAAATTCTTAAAGAAGAGCTTCACCATAAACTAAAAAAAGCTTTTAGCTTAGAAAAAATTGACTCAGAATATGGAATGACAGAACTACTATCACAAAGTTATTCAAATGGAAATGGAATTTTCAAATCTCCTAATTGGAAAAAAATATTAATTAGAGATATAAATGACCCTCTTTCAATTGTTGGAGAAAATAAAATAGGAGGTATAAATATAATAGATTTAGCTAATATATACTCATGTCCATTTATTGCTACTGAAGATTTAGGTAAAACGTTTGATGATGATACTTTTAAAGTTCTTGGTAGAATAAATAATGCTGATCTTAGAGGATGTAACTTACTAGCACAATGAAAATCAGAAGAGCTTATAAAACAGACCTGAAAAGCATTATGAAAATGTATAAGTCTTGTGTTAATGGAATGATTAATAATGGAATTGATCAATGGGATGAAAATTACCCAAACTCAGAGATAATCTCTCAAGATTTAAAAAATAAAACCTATTATGTTGCTGAAGAAAAAGAAGAAATAATTGGCGGAATAAATATAGATCAAAATCAAGATATCACCTATTTAGATCTTAGCTGGAAAGATACTTCAAATCAGTTTCTAGTAGTACATAGATTAGCGGTTAGTCAAGAATATTGGAATAAAAAAATTGGAAAGAATTTAATGCTATTTAGTGAAGAAATGGTAGTTAAAAAAGGATTGAAATCTATCCGGCTAGATACTTATAGCGGGAACTCAAAAGCTATAGATTTTTATTTAAGATTAGGATACATAGAACTAGGTTCTATCAATTTAAAACCAGATAAAAATGAATACTATTGTTTTGAAAAAATAATAGAACAAGAGTAATTTTAATAATAATTATCTTAGCAATTTTAGGATTCAAAAAGACAATGAAAAAAAATAAGGAAACCCCATTTGTTGTAGTACTTGGGATAGCCCAAGATGGAGGATATCCACAAGCGGGATGCAATGAAGACTGTTGCGAAAATGCATATAGCGATCCTTTAAAAAGGAAAAATGTAAGTTGTTTAGCTTTAGTAGACCCTAAAAGTAATAAACAATGGATTTTTGATGCTACTCCTGATTTAAA
>CENF01002561.1_pt1 | contig 11217 bp, 7 predicted proteins | sample 361291 | NCBI WGS metagenome assembly CENF01 (sample SAMEA2619399, study PRJEB7988) | marine metagenome | isolation source: saline water (ENVO:00002010), including | reverse complement strand
TAGAAGCTTCTGTTTATTTATACGAGACGAACGAGCGCACTCATGAGTTCAGCCGTCCGAAGATCTGTTCGCCAATTAGCCTCGAGCGTTTCCAGAGTATCCTCATTCGCCGCTTCTGTGAGCTCCGAGTCCACCTCGAGCATTGGCTTAAGGACGCTTTTTTCCAAAGTCCCATCGAGTGGTATTGCCTCAGCGCTTCAGCAAAGAGCAGCGGCGTCTGTTTCCGTGCGCTCGTTTCAAACCACCGCTATGTCTGCGATGTCTAACAAGTGCGTTCATTACTCTTTATAACGTGTCTACTTCTTCAAATCTCTGAGCTGGAACCTACTTCCGCCACAACGAAAGAAGGAACGCGAAGGGACGCGCACGCGCGTTTCGGTCTTTTTTCTCCGATCATTTACGTTCTCGGTCTTTCGGGGTCTCTCGATGAGAATAATGGGTGTTCGTTTTACAAACGACGTCAAAGTCGTATTCCGGCGTGCATGTGTGTTAAAAAATTCTATCATAACAACTCTTTCTTCTCCATACAAACTATCTCTGGAGCCATAACGACACTGACGCATCAATCCTCTTCTTTCTGTATTCATTTTATCGCTCTCAGGTTAATCAGTCCTCACGGCGACAAGCTCGTAAACTTGATGGTTGACCCAGCGAAAGCCGCGTCTGTGGAGGCTTCTGCTACGAGGACTCTCGAACTTTCTGATAGAAATGCGTGCGACGTCGAGCTATTGTGTGTTGGAGGATTTTCTCCTTTGACTGGTTTCATGAACGCCGAAGCGTACGATCATGTCGTAGAGAATATGCGTCTTCCCGGCTCGAATTTGCTTTTTGGTTTACCAATTGTTTTGGACACTGATTGTGAAGATACCAAAGTGGGTGATAAAGTTCTGTTGAGATACAAAGGAAAATCCGTCGCAGTGTTAACAGTGGATTCCAAATGGAGACCTAACAAGCCAAAAGAAGCGAAGATGTGCTACGGCACGTCTTCCATTGAGCACCCGGGTGTTCATATGATTGCTGAAGAGCGAGGAAGATACTATATTGGTGGTTCGCTCGAAGGCTTGGCGATGCCAGTGAGAGAGTTTGCTACGCCAACCCCAGCTGAAGTCCGCGCTGATTTACCCGAAGGCAAGGATGTCGTCGCTTTCCAATGCCGTAATCCCATCCACCGCGCACATTATGAGTTATTCACCCGAGCTCTTGATGCAGAAAATGTTGGAGAAGGCGCAGTAGTTTTGGTTCACCCAACCATGGGTCCAACCCAAGACGATGATATTTCGGGTTTGGTTCGATACAAAACTTACGTCGTGCTTAAAGAGGAAACTAAAAACCCGCAAGTTCGCTGGGCGTACCTCCCATATTCTATGCACATGGCAGGTCCAAGAGAAGCGATTCAGCACATGATCATTCGAAAGAATTACGGTTGTACTCACTTCATCATCGGCCGTGATATGGCTGGTTCCAAATCTTCGCTCGATGGCGAAGATTTCTATGGTGCTTACGAAGCTCAAGATTTGGCAAAGCAAAACGCGGCTGAACTTGGAATGAAAACTGTTCCTTCGTTGAATGTCGTCTACACCGATGAAAAGGGATACGTTACGGCTGATGTGGCTGAAAAAGAGGGCTTATCTGTGAAGAAACTTTCTGGTACAAAGTTTCGAAAAATGTTGCGAGGTGGAGAAGAAATTCCAGAATGGTTTGCGTTCAAATCCGTCGTCAAAGTCTTGCGTGAAAATGCTTAATTTTATAATTTTAAACTCATTGTCCAAGTCCTAATAGTACGTACTACATAGTAGTATACCTATATCTTTTATCGATTAAACTAACATACAACCGTATAAGTACATGTAGTTATATTTTGCACTCTCATCTTTTTCCTAAGCCGACATTGGAAATGACAGCCGCCTCGTCGGCGGCGAGCTTGTTCTCTGCGTATCCTTGTATAGATGGGGTTGCCACTGGCATCCTTCGTTTAGGAGAAAATAACGTACGATCTTCCGTCCAAGCATGCTCTCGGAGGAATCCTTCCGGTAGTGCGTTGCACGCCGCAGCTTTCAGGCGGATTTTATCGTTCAAGTCTTTCTGCATCGCCCTGTGCTGCTCCATTTTTTTCCTACTATACTCTTTCGCCTTTGCTTCGTACTCTTCCAATTGCGCTTGCGTGAGCTTCTGGGGTTTTATCTCTGTCGGCTCCACCGCTTTCACGAGCAGATTCATGTATTTATCTAAAGCTGCGTCTAACTTTGGGTCTCTTTTAATTTCACCCATACCACCACCACTTTTACTTTTACTACGCCGGCCTTGAGACGCCTTCGACTTGCTCTGAGAACCTTTTTTTGCCGCCTTGGCGTATCCCTTTCTCTGTTGCTGACGATGCATCGTCGCTGAAATCGCTGAAAGTTTCGTCGACACTGTGGTTTGTGTTGAAGAAGTATTTAACGACGACGTCGATGCGGAGGCGAGAAAAAAAGGAGGACTAGTCGTCGAAAGATGCGCAATTTTGCTTCTGCTTCTGCTCGTTTGATGACGGCGAAAGTGGTGGTGGTGGTGGTGTAGTTTATGCTGTTGCGCGCGAGCAAAACAAGACGAGGGAAATGATGATGAAGAAGAAGCCGTAGTTTCCATCAATTGCCGACAAACGGTCGCGATGGCAGTCGATCGTTCTCCTAAATAGCGGCGTAACATTTTTCTTTGTGTGTCTTTTTCTTTGGCGGAGGAGAAGTCTCGTCCGACAAAAATATAAAAATGGAGCGAAAGAGTTCAACATTAATAATTTAAAAATACATATAAGTACTACCTACGTACACAGATGAAGAACAACAACAACAACAACAACAACAACAAGAGAATGAGAAACAAGAAAGTGACTGGTTTTCCCGCTTCAAAGAAGAATTCGCAGCATACTATACACATACAACACGTGTTATTACATACGAAAGTTTTCAAGATGGCGTCAACTCGAGGACGAGCACTTCGTTGCACGCAAATATTTTTCGTTTTTCAGAAACAAGTGTTGTTTGTTTCTCTTCTACCATTATCTTCTTGAAAAGCTCGCGATTTTGAGGAGCTCGAAGCGGTGGATCTGCTATGAATATTCGACCCCCGTTTGCTTTAACAAATTTGGAGCAAAATTCGCTCACTGGTTCAACTGCGTGCTTTTCATACAGAACGTCAGCGGCGACTAAAATGTCAAAGCTGTTCAACTTATTTTCGTCGGCTGGAGCGTTCCAGTCCAATACTTCCGTTTTAACTATATTTTCTACGTCGTTCAGTTTAGCACTCGCATTGGCGCACTCTAAACACAGAGGTTCTCTGTCAAACAAGGTCACCGACTTTGCTCCTAACTTTGCCAGCGTTAAACCTACTAAACCAAGCCCACAACCGAGTTCGCAAACGGTTTTTCCCCCAAACTTACTGTCAGAGGTGTCAGAGGGTTCTGTTGTTTCGTCTTCTGAATGCATAAGTGCGAGGTGCGCTGATAATGCACATGCAGAAGGCCATAAAGCGGCCCAATACGGATCAGCATCCAATTGTTTCTTTTCTATGTAATACTCTATGACTGCATTTTCCGACTTTGGGCGACAAATATGCACCGTCATTTCGTTAAAGACGACGACCTCTTCCGTGATGGTTTCGAAAGAAGAGGAAGAGGAAGAGGAGGAGGAGGGCACGAGCTCTCGAGGATAATTATTATTCCGTTTCGTGGGTGACGGCACGCGCGCTTCTTCTTGTTTCCTCCTCTTCTCGCGGCGATGAACGAGAAGAGGAGGAGGTGGAACAGTACTTTGAGAGCGGCGCGACAACAGCGCCATCTTCATCCCGTCTCTTTTGATAAAAATGATGAGTCTCTTTCGAGTGTCTTTTTTATCCCGCCAAAAAAACGAAAAAAGGGTGTGAAAACCAAGACGGCAACACCAAAAAAAAGAGACGCCGGAAGAAAAAGATCCTCCTCTTCTTGGAATTCAAACACTTTTACGACAAGACACGTTCAGATCGGCGCACGAGTACGATGTCGAAGGGCACGATAGTTCTTGGATCGATCTCACCGATGGAGGTGAGATCGGTGCGGACGAGCGGTCTCGGAACACCCTCCTCTTCCCACTCCTTCTTTTCAAAGCCGCCTTCTTCGAAATTCTCTCAAGAGCAGCACAGGCATCACAAGCAGAATTCTCGTCCTTCCTCCTCCTGGGCGGGACGATTCGTGAGACACAACACCGTTACAAAGAGTAAGAGTAATGTTGCCGTCACTGCGATAATTTCTCCGGCCGGAGTAGGCGGAGGAGGACAAGGAGATGCACAAAAAATGCTTCTCGAAGAAGAGCTCGGCGTCAAGAGCATGTACGCTTTGAACTCGAAACTCAAGACCAGAGAGGTTTTCGGCGAACATGAATTCGTGGTCATGCAGAAGATCAACAAGTCCCACGAAGTCGTCGTTAAAGTGACGACGAATGGAGTTAAATATTGCGTCACGATCGAGACAACTCTCGACTGTAAGAAGGATAACGAATCTCTCTTCTTGCACTGGGGAGTTGCTCAAGATCCAAACCAGTTGTACGCATTTAATGAACCACCCATGGAACTTCGACCAGAGAACACGCGTCCATTCAATGCTGACGCCTGTCAAACTTTGCTCAAATCGAGGAATACTCGAGATCGTTTGAGAACGAAGGGAGGAGGAACGATCGAAATTTCTGGAGATGTGTGTGACTCTGTGCACGCCATCAACTTCGTGATCAGAGACGAGAATTCAGATCAGTGGTTTAAGCCACAAGGTGGAGACTCGTTCCACGTGAAAATCCCGACTCCACCTCCTCCAATCGTTGAAGTAAACGAAACTTTCGTGGAAGAAGAGATTGATGTCGAGGAAATGGAGGAAATGGAAGTCGAGATTGAAGATGAACCGATTCCTCCTCCTCCTCCTCCTCCTCCTCCTACAGCAACAACGACGAAAATGGATGCAAGTGATATAGATTCTTCGGAGGTAGTTAGTGCGGGTGATTTATTCAAGCGAATAATGGAGCGAGAAGCGGAAAAAAGAAGGAGGACAAAAACTGCCGTTCAATTTGGCTCGATGGATTTCAGCAACAATGTGTCGTCTCTTCGCTCGATGGATAGTTCAAACTCGGCGACAGTGACAAAAAACAAGATCTTTATGCGAGATGGTAAAAAATACGAAAAGAAGATGGTGCCAAGGATAGTAAAAACAAAAGTGAAAAAGCGTGTTCTCACTGAAATTCAAGTTCCAGCAAAGCTCGTCGAAGGACCTTGGATTGACTATGGAGGCTCAAGTTCCAAAATATTTTTGGAATCTGAAAACGCATATCGCATTGGTGCCTTGGTAGAGGGCAATTCTTTGTCAGCATTTGAGAGGAAAAATGGTGCGGTGACTTGCAGAATTGAAACGAATATCCCAGATGATGTGCATTTGCATTGGGGCATCGTTCCACGCGGTGGAAGATCTGATTTATGGACAGCTCCACCAGAAGCTATGCGTCCACCTGAAACAAGGTCACATGATGATCAGGCAGTACAGACGCCGTTGAAAAGGGTAACGCATCCTTTGCTTGGGTCTCATAGTTTTATTGAACTTGATTTGAATATTGTTTCTATATCGCAATTGCGATTTTGCCTCCTAGGAAAGAACAATACTTGGTTTGATAACTCTGGACAGGGCTATTCGATCCAGCTTCCAGAACTTCAAAAGTCGGAATCAAAGTTAACTCCTCAGCAGATGCAAGAAAGTGTGTCGAAGAAGATCGAAGAAACCGAGCAAAAAGCTCTGCTGTGCATGGAAGCTGCCGAGGGTACTAAAGAATCGGCCGAAAAGGCCTTCAATGCGTATATTTCTGCACTCTCGAAAATTTCAGCAGCCGGGGATGCGAGTAGATTTGTTCAATTTCGAACCTTGGTTGATGAGGTTGGAGAAAAATATCTTGAATTGGTACGAACTGTCGGATTAGCATCTAGCATAGCCCAGGCTGCAGCAGATGATTTGCAAATTTCATATGAGGAACAAATGGATATGTTTGGTACAACTGAGGTTTTTTATGCTTCAGCCTTCGCAAGTTTGACTGTTCCTGAAAATGAAGTATTGAATGAGAGCTCCGTCCGAGCATGGTATGACGGAGTTGTCGATGCAATTTCGAAAGCTGAAAAGAAAGCTGAAGCCGTTCAGCGTGGTCTGATATCGTTGAAGAAAGATCTCGAGTTGCAAATTGAAACCGAGAAAGCAGAGGTGCAAAAGAACGAAGCAGACGAGAAGATGAGAGTGCTTAAACGTCAAGCGGAAGCTGCGCGTACAAGAGCGAAAGATATTGACATTGTGAAGCTCGGCTTACCACAGAAAACGACTACAGAGAAGAAGAAAGGGACCGGTGGTCGCGAAATTTTATTGCAAGGATTTCACTGGGACTCTACTAGAGTCAAAGATGCTACTAACTCTTGGTATGCGCATATTCACTCACTTCTTCCGAAAATCAAAGAATATGGTTTCAACACGGTGTGGCTTCCACCGCCTACTGACTCAGTATCTGCTGAAGGCTATATGCCGAGGGATCTGTACACGCTCGATTCTAAATATGGTACTGAGGAAGAGTTGCGAGACCTTGTGAAAGCCTTCCATGATGTCAATATAATTGTACTTGGTGATGCTGTATTAAATCATAGATGTGCACATGCCCAAGGTCCGGATGGTTTATGGAATAAGTTTGGGGGTAAGTTAGACTGGGATGAGCGCGCTATTGTTTGTAATGATCCAAACTTTGGTGGTAAGGGAAATCACGGAGAAGGGGATTGCATTCACTGCGCCCCTAATATTGATCACTCACAAGATTTCGTTAAGAAGGATATTACGGAATGGCTTCAATTTATGAGACGGGAAATTGGTTTTGATGGTTGGCGTTTAGATTATGTAAAAGGTTTCGGTGGAAGACACGTGAGCGACTACATTGAAGGAACCGAACCAGAATTTTCTGTCGGAGAATACTGGGACTCTTTGAGCTACCAAGATGACGGGAAGCCTTGTCATCCGCAGGACGAGCACAGAGGTAGAATTGTAAAATGGATTGAAGCAGCAGATCCAGCTAGAAAGAAGGGAGCAGCGACTGGTTCAACTGGACAGACGAACCCGGGTGCTTTTGATGTAACCCTTAAAGGTATTTTGCATGCTGTCATGGAATATGGAGAATATTGGCGCTTATCACACGAAGGAAAACCATCTGGTCTTCTTGGATGGTGGTCGAGTAGAGCTGTTACATTTATCGAAAATCATGACACTGGAAGTAGTCAAGGACATTGGAGGTTTCCCTCTGGAACTGAGATGCAAGGATATGCGTACATCTTGACTCATCCAGGAACTCCTTGTGTGTTTTGGGATCACATATTCGAGGATGGTTGGAGCCACTTACACAAACCGATTAGAGATTTACTAGCCATACGTAAGAAGATGGATATTCATTATAAGTCAGACGTCGAGATAGTTCCCTTGCCGCATGGTACAAGAGCCTACGCTGCGAAGATTGATGACTGCTTGTACATGAAAATTGGTCCTGATGATTGGTCTCCTCCACAGGATGGAACTATCTGGGATGTTGCAACTTTTGGAGAAAATTATTGCGTATGGGTGAAGAATGGGAGCGAGAGATCCTCAGGACCTAGATGAGACGTTATATTTCAAAAGAAATTCACCACAATGCTTCGTGCTATGTATGCTTATCTATACTACTACTTTGCCAAAATGCTACTTTGCAACTAAATGCTACGAAGGTACTTCCCCTACTTAAAAAATTAAATCTTTTTCTTCATCGGTCGAATCATCATGGTACAACTATTTGGGCCAACCATATTTGGTTCTTTCTCTAGTTCATAATCTCTCAACCAACCTTGCACACGTTTCATCACGTCTTTACCTTTTGTCAAACGTTTGTCGAGTCCGATCTCGTCATGAGCATTTTTGAAGTTTATACGGAAGAGGACTTTATGACCTTCCAGCAAGAACTTATTCGCATTTTCTGTCTTTTTACTCAAATCGTGGTCGTCAATTCTAGAAGTAATTCGTAATTCGCGTACCACGTCCCTTTTTTTCCTTAGGATCAGTTTTTTCTTTTGTTCTTTTTCTCTCTTCTTCTGTTCAAAACGATATGTTTCGTAATCTATCAGTCGGCATACTGGGGGCGATGCGTTTGGGCTCACCTCAACGAGATCCAGATTTGCCCTATTTGCCTTCTGCAAAGCCTTCTCAATGGATAATATTTCGTGGGTCGTAGATTTATCTTCGCTTTGCTCGCCTTCTTTTCCCACATTACTTACTAATCTTACAAATTTTGAGGTGATTTCCTTGTTCACCCTGAGTCCAACCCGAGAAGGTTCACCCTTGTTTCCGCTACTGCTTTTGTCGTCTTTATTTGTTGAAGATATTGCTTTATTCGGGGCAGACTTTCGTTTTCCAAACGCGGGCGCGCACGAGTGGAAATCGCGCACGTGGCGACGTGTATTCGTATTCGATCGACTGAAGTATTGTTTCGTGATTACAGTTCCAATCGCACGCGCTTCATTGAGCGCGTATCGAGTGAACATCGACGAATTTCTAATCCCAAAACTTCTGTTATAAATTTTGCTACCCTGCGCTATGGATGTTGTGTTTGTTGATGATGACGGCATCAACAACGAAGATGTAAGCCGTCGTAACGACGAGACACCTTCTCCAACTCTTCTGTGTCCTCTGAAACCGTGAACGAGCATGAGCTCGGATATCTGAAAAGTGGCAAAAACTCTGGTGGTAGGCGCAACTTTTCTCGATTTTATTTTCTTTTTTCGAGTGTTTGTCTTGCGTCTTGGCGTCTTTGCAAGTGCGACGAAAGACCAAATCGATCACTCTTCGTGATGAACTTTGGTTTGGTGAAACACAAAAAAAGAGAATAAATTCTCGTTTTCAAAAAACTCCAAAACGAAGGAAGAGAGGAGAGAGAGAGAGAGAAGAGAATGGCTGTGCTCACTGAACTTGGTGAGGGACAGTCTGCGGGATTAGGTCTAGGACACAACTCTGACGTGCGTATCTTCCGCCTTTGATTTCGCATCTGCGTGTTTTCGATTTATTTTGAACAACGAGTGAGAAACTGACCCGTTTTCTTCCCTTTCTCTTTGTCTTCCTTTTCTCCCCTTTCTTCTTTAGTTACCACCGAGACCGAAGCAGAGAAGAAACAAAAATAACGTCAACACCACGAGGGTGACTCCCATCGCGCAGGAAGCGAGACTGCCGAGGAAAGTAAACAATCAAATAATCACGTTAGCGTTTACAGTAGCACTCAGTATGGCTATTATTGGAACCGTAGTAGGTATAGCGCTGTTGTATTTTGTTAAGAAGATGCGATGAGAAAAGTAGAGATTGATTTGAGTGAAGACTTTCCCTCCCCCTTTTTACATTACAAAGAGCCCGTTATCTCAATTTATCTATTTCTGATTTTTGTCCAACTCCTCGACTAACGCTTTCTCTTCGTTGCTGATCTTATTTGGAATGGTCACTTTCACTTTAACGTACTGATCCCCTCTTACGTTGGGATTTCCCAATTTTGGAACCCCGCGCTTTGCCATGAGAAGCGTGGCACCAGGTTGTACTCCAGTAGGAATTTTTAAATCAACAGTACCATCAACAGTACGCACTTTTACTGTCGTTCCGAGGATAGCCTTCGTATACGGAATGGTCACAGTTGAACTTATATTTATGCTTTCAAAACGCTTCAAATCTGGATCTTCGCGAACTGCAATGAACACGTATAAGTCTCCTGGAGGTCCGCCTTTTCTTCCAGCATTTCCCTCAGATCTCACACGCAAACGTGAACCAGAATCTACACCCGCAGGAACTCGCAAAGATATGCGTTTGCTTTTTCGAACTCTGCCATCGCCACCACATTTCGGGCATGGCGTTGAAGTCTGTCCGTTTCCACCACAAGCTTGGCACGTCGTAACTTGCTGAAAGTTGCCAAGCGGCGTGCGGACAGTGGCGATAACCTGGCCTTGACCTCCGCAAGTTCCACAGGTGCTTGGGCGTGTGCCCGCTTTGACACCAGAACCAGAGCACGTATCGCATTCTTCCAAGCGCATGACATCCAACTCCTTTTCGCAACCAAAAACAGCTTCCAAAAAGTCGATTTCCAAGTCGAAGCGTTCATCGTCGCCCTGCGTCGGTCTATTCCGAGCTTGCGCAGAGGAACGTCCACCCATCCCACCCATTCCACCCATTCCACCCATTCCACCCATTCCAGCACTTCCACCAAAAAAGGACTCGAACAAATCGAAAGGGTTCGTGAAATCACCCATACCAGCTCCACCAAAGCCGCCCCCCATCCCATTTTTCAAGCCAGCCTCGCCGTACTGATCGTAGATAGCCTTCTTCTGGTCATCCGATAAAACTTCATACGCGTTGGAAATCTCTTTGAATTTGTCTTCAGCCCCTGGTTCTTTGTTCACATCTGGGTGATATTTTCTGGCGAGTTGACGATATGCTCGTTTTAATTGCTTCGAGTCTGCGTTTCTCGAGACTCCTAAAAGTTCATAATAATCGGTTCCAGCCGTCACGATTAGCGTTTTCCCTCTTTGTGTTTTTTTGCCTCCTCTTCTGTTCTTTTGTGTGGCGTTTGTATACAAAAATGTCCTTGTGTCTCCGTTGGCGAACGAAGAAGAGGACGCACTCACCGCGACAACAGAGCTCCCCGAGCGGCGATTATATCCTCGCGCTTTCATCGCGCCGTAGCGAGTGGCGCACGGGCGAGGGGAAGAAGAAGCGGAAGGACGAAGAGGACGACTTTGGGGAGGCAGGATCTTCGATGATGTCGTCGTCGTCGTCGTCGTCGTTCTTCGATTATGATGATTGTGTGTCTGTGCGCCGCGCAAGCTCGCGGCAGAGGGAGCAAAAATGGATGAGGACATGATTCAATCCCTTTGCACCGCAGAAAAGTATGTGCCCAAAGCGCGCGTCCCTTTCTGTATGTAACTCGAGTAACCCGGCTTCTTCGGAGAGCGTTTTCGCGCGCGCCGTCGGAGTTTCTATCTGAAGAGGATTTTGGTTCTTTTGTTTTCCTTTTTTCCCTTGATGTTTTAGCCATTAGCCAAAAAAGCACCCTAAAAATAAATGTGCGGCGGATGAGGAGGGAGGAGGAGGGAGGAGTCGCCGCTTTTTTTGTCCTCGAAAAGAAAAAAGGGAACACGTTGTAAAAAAATTAA
>CENF01220191.1_pt1 | contig 11219 bp, 8 predicted proteins | sample 361291 | NCBI WGS metagenome assembly CENF01 (sample SAMEA2619399, study PRJEB7988) | marine metagenome | isolation source: saline water (ENVO:00002010), including | reverse complement strand
ATTTTATTAGCAGATTCGGAAACCAGAGCAGTTCATCAAAATATGTCGCATGTTTATCTTAATGGTGTCTACTTACTAGATCCATTTTATGAACTGCACAATTCGGGTGCTGACACTAACCTTTATCGGATGTCGGATATTGCACCAGATCAATTCAGTCGAAACCAATATTTTTTGGAATATTATCAAAGAACTACCATAATTGATGAAATTGCTTTCATAATCTGGCCATCACCTCAGATGAGTGTACATGTCTGTTTGGGACGCGATATAAGATCTAAGCGTCGATTTACTATACGAGAACTGTCTTCAGCAAAACAAGTACTTCCTATAGTTGAGACACTTGTTTGTGAGCATTGGGGTAATTTGCGGTTCAGCAGCGAAGATCCCGGAGAAAATGTTCTAGAAAGAATGGTCCGGTTAGTCTCTGAAATTCACGGTGTACAGTTGACCAAACGGCAGGCAGAAGTGGCACTATTGGTTCTCAGGGGGCATTCCTCTGCATCAATCGGTTTGCGGTTAGGCATTTCCCCGCAAACTGTAAAAGTTTTTCGAAAGCAGTTATATCGAAAATGCAATATATCATCTCAAGTAGAGTTATTTGCTCTAATCACACCACTATTGGTAAATTAACAAGTCATAGTGCTCTATCTCAGGTCTACTAGATCAATGAATATGTCAACTAACTCTCGCTAATTTAATAGTTTTATCGGTTTTGCGAACATACCAAGAGAAGTCGTAAAGAAAGTCGCCACTAGGCCCTTGGGAAGTTTGGTTGTTTCAATATGAAATTTGATTGAAAAATTGTGTCGTAAATAGATTAGAATTTTTTAGACGCCGAGTTAAAACTATACTAGAGAGGCACCCCATGCAGGATACTAATGACATCATAGCCTTTTCAAGAGAGCTAACTTGGGATGATCTACCTTTGAAGGTGCGTGATCATACGAAACTATGTTTACTGGATTTAATCGGTGTTGCAGCCGGTGGCGCCAAAACGAAACTATCCAACATAGCTTGCGGTTACGCTGCCTTGGACATGAGTGGCACCATTCCTATGATCTTCGATGGACGAGAAGCGTCTGTGGCTGGGGTGGCGATGGCAGGCGGAATGACCATTGATGCTCTCGACGGGCATGATGGGTTCAATCCTGCCAAAGGTCACGCAGGTTGCGGCCTATTTCCGGCATTGTACGGGGTGGCCCAAGATAGTAAATCAATTTCAGGTCAACAGTTCCTTTTAGCACTCACAATTGGCTATGAATTAGCGTGTCGTGCCGCATTGGCTCAACATGCCAGTGTATCAGATTATCATACTTCTGGAGCTTGGGTCGCGGTTGCCATTGCAGGTGTAGCGTCACGAATGATGGAGCTATCTTTAGAGCAAACTAGGCACGCGATGGGGATAGCTGAATACCATGGACCTAGGAGCCAAATGATGCGCTGCATAGATCATCCCACAATGCTGAAAGACGGCTCTGGCTGGGGAGCAATGTGCGGCGTCTCAGCAGCGCGTATGGCTAAAGCTGGCTTTACGGGAGCACCAGCTTTAATTCTGCAAACTGAGCACTGGTATGACCTCGGAGAAAATTGGCTTATAACTCAGCAATATTTCAAACCATATCCAGTTTGCCGTTGGGCTCAAGGTCCAATTGCAGCAGTTCTAGACTTAAAATCTCGCTATGACTTTAAGAGTAAAGATGTGGCTAGTGTACACATAACCTCGTTTCACGAAGCAGTCCGCCTTGGCCAAAAAGATGTCACCAATACAGAGGAAGCACAGTACTCAACTTCGTTTCCTTGCGCTGTCGCATTAGTTCATGGCAATATTTTACCAGAGCATATCGCAGATGATGCTCTCAAAAATCCTGAAGTACAGCGCTTGTCCTCCGTTTTGACAATGAGCGAAGATGACCATGCTAATTTAGTTTTTCCTGAATCAAGACTTGCACGAGCGGATATAACCCTAAAAAATGGCAAAGTTCTCTCCTCTACTTGGTTTGAACCTAAATGGGATGCCTCCGCCCCCCCAACTAAAAAAGAATTAACGAAAAAATTCAAAAATTATGCTACACCAGTTCTGGGTAAAACCCGAACAGAGGCAATATATGAAGCAGTATTTACCTTAGACACAACCGAAACCGAGCAGTTATTTGGGCTTATATCTTCCTCACTTCAAAAACCTTTAACCAATGTTTCCTGATCTAACTTCTCCCGATTTAATTACGGTTTCAAAAGCGCCTTATGATGTTATTGATAAAGCCACCCAGTGGATTCCCGTTGCGAAAAATACGCGATTAGCGGCACGTTTATGGCGTCCAGACATTTTTGACACCGTTCCAGTAGTGGTCGAGATTATCCCCTACCGTCGTCAGGACGGAACATTACCAGTTGATGAACGTATACATCCATACTGGGCGGGTCATGGTGTGGCTGCTTTGCGAGTAGACCTTCGTGGCTGTGGTGACTCAGATGGGATTTTAGAAGATGAGTACCTAAAATTAGAACAAGATGACGCAATCGCCATCATTAAATGGGCAGCGAAGCAGCCTTGGTGCAACGGAAATGTCGGAATGACAGGGCTCTCCTGGGGTGGTTTCGCGTCCCTACAAGTAGCCGCAAGGAGGCCAAAATCTCTTAAAGCAATTATCTCAATCGGTGCTACAGTTGATCGCTATAACGATGATATTCATTATAAAAATGGCTGCCTTTTGAACGAAAATTTTGGATGGGGAACGTCTCTGACTGCCTTCACAACTCGCCCTCCAGATCCGGTTACAGTTGGAGAAAAATGGCGATCAATTTGGCTCGACCGATTGAAAAATCTGAATTTTTTTGCAGCTAATTGGTTTAAACATCAGACCCGTGATGAGTATTGGGAACACGGTTCAATTTGCGAAAATTTTGATGATATTAATATCCCAGTGATGATTGTGAGCGGCTGGAATGATCTTTATGTCAATGCGTTACCCGCTCTAATGGATAATATCAAAGGGCATTGCCACGCAGTGTGTGGCCCTTGGGCCCATCATTTCCCCCACCTCGGCACACCCGGTCCATCTTATGATTACCTTGGAGCATCACTGGCTTGGTGGCACCAATGGCTTGGTAAAAATCAAGTTGCTCCCCAAGCAGAAAAAACCCACCTCACTTTTATTAAAGATAGCGCTGAGCCAAACCCATTTGACCTAAGCGTGGCAGGTAGGTGGATCGAAAGTCAAACCTGGCCTCCATCCATCAAAATAAAACGCAAATATCTTTCAAAGACCGGTCTTACAGACAAGGTTGTAAAAGCTTCACCAATTCAAATTCACAGTCCTGTAGAAACAGGAGTAGAGGCCGGTGAGTGGATCCCACATTGTTCCGGTTCTGAAATTTCAGGCTGTCAAAAATCTATAGACGCTCAAAGCACCTGTTTTGATAGTGATATTCTTGAAAAACACATTGACGTTTTTGGCCGCCCGGAACTCACAATTTCTCTCCAGTCAAGTGCACCTACTGGAAACTTAATCGTGCGCTTATGTGACGTCTCACCAAGTGGTAGTTCAGAACTTGTTTCAATTGGAGTTCTAAATTTAACCCACCGAAATGGAAACAAATCCCCAATACTTATGCCGATCGGGGAAACCCAAAGTTTAAAACTCAAAATGGATAATACTGGACATAGGTTTCTACCCGGACAAAAAATACGCATTGCCTTGTCGACGGCATATTGGCCATTCGTCTGGCCTGCTGCCGATAATCCAACTCTGGTACTCGCTGACCAACCTGCCTGCTTATCTTTGCCAATGCTTATCAATCTAGAAGAAAAATCTGTTCAACCGAACCGACCTATCGCGCCGCCCATATCAGCGCTTACAAATAAGCGGCTACCAAATTCAAAACGTGAAGTGAAATATGATTCTCATCAAAACAAAATCAACCTAACTATAGAAGATGACTTAGGCGAGTTACTTTATCATAAACACAATTTGGTAACCTCAGCAGTCAAGCACGAAAACTATGAAATTAGTGATAGTGACCCACTATCCTCAAAGGCTGAAATTAGTTGGAATTTTGAATACACTCGAGACAATTGGACTGCGCGGACAATTACTGAAACGATACTGACCAACAATAAAAAATACTACTTCCTGACAGCAAAAGTACGAGCATATGAACACGGAAAAAAAATATTTGAGAAGTCTTTTAACCACAAAATTATTCGAGTGACCGGCAAAGCATCTTAAACGAACAATGACACCCAAACTGGAGATATGGTGGACTAATCTACCGGCGTGGTTTTAATAGTTTATGATTGGATCATAATCTATTAAACAAATAACCTGGACAATTTATTTTTTTCGGGAATTTGAACGTTTTATATACGCAAAACATCATCGCTTGATTAGAGGTTACCACAGGTTTACCCAGATCTTTTTCAATCTCTTCTATTACCTCCATCGCGCGCATGTCAGTGCAACTAAGAACTATTGCTTCTACATTTGGATCGTTTGCTTTCATCGCAAGCTGATAAATCTCCTGAGGCGATAGCAAACCCTGACCATAACAGCCTAAATCACGTCCAACATCAGCACAGGAAACGACAGCCATACCACTTTCCTCTAAAAATGCTGCTGCCTTGTCATTTACATTACCAACATAAGGTGAGGCAAATCCAATACGCTGTACGTTTAAGGCCTTTAGCCCGGCAACTAGAGATCCAGCGGCCGTAAATGTCGATGCGCCAGTCTTTTCCTTTATCTTAATAGCAAGATCACGATCAAAACTCGGCCCATGAGTCAAAGTGGCCGAGGTACAGCCATACAGAACTACATCCGGCTGAGCGCCTTTAATCATTTCAAGATCGTGGCTAAGATCAAAAACTCCAAGTTGGGTCATCTGATCTTTATCAGGAACTGCATCCGCGTCATACCCACCAGTGCGTTGAAAGTGCAGCGTACAATTTACTGGGCAAATTTCCATTAAATCTGGTTCCAAATTGGTATTTGTAAAAGGCACCAGCACACCAATTCTTATGCCTGAAGACGTTCTCTTACTAGTTGCCCCTCTCAACGCGAAAGTCACATTTCCATCCAACTCTTACGGGCAACACGAGAAAAATTTTCACCTAAGATGCCTTTGATTTCAATTTCTGACAAGCCTCGTGCCTGCATACCATCCACAAGATCTCTTAATTTAGATGGACCAGCATGTCCAATATTTGGCGTGTCATATTGTTGACCTGCAGGCCAATAATCTGGCCGAGCGCTTAAAATGGCCCCAAGATCTACATTAATATCTGGAGTGTAGTCGAAGCCAAGCCCAACATGGGCTGAGCCAGCAAGGTCAATTAGTCCGAACAAATGCCGCAATAAACCCTCAGAACTTGAGTCATTCTCACCAATAAAAATTGCAAGGCCATTCAAGCCTACTACGCCACCTTTTTCAGCGCAGGCTTTTATTTGTTCATCTTTAATATTTCTTTGATGCTGCCAAATTGACCATGGATTAGAGTGCGAAAATACTACTGGTGAGCATGAGCGTTCTATCAATTCCATGCTGCTTGAATAGCTAACATGGCTCGCATCTACAATCATTCCAACACGGTTCATTTCTGCCAATACTTCAATACCAAACTTTGTCAGAGGAATATCAATATCATGGCATCCTCCGGCTGCTGAATTATTTAAGTTATAAGCAAACAACATCTGGCGAACACCGAGGGAATGATAGACTTCCACCATATTGATATCCCCCGCTAGCGCGTTAATGCCTTCAATGTCAAAACTAATTGCAAGACGGCCTGTATTTCGAGCATTATCGATATCTGAAAGTGTGCCAGCCAACAAGAATTGGTCAGGATGCGCGAGCAACCAGCGGCGGTAGGCCGCAAGTGTTGCAAGCGTTTCATCACGTGACATCACGTCGAACCCTACGTTTATACTTAAATAATTTACGCTATGTTTTTTCCAAAACTCAAGGATATGTAAGTCAATTTCTGGTGAAGGAAATATTCCCGCATGTGCATCCCAAATTAGACTTTCTTTTAAGTTCATTGCCTTTTCTCTTGTAAACCAAGATTTAACGTACCCTCGAGTATACAGCTAGCTAAGCCACCAACCTGTAATCTTTTAATACTACCATTTTTCTTTTCTATTCTCGTAGTAACTTGACTTGGACGTCCAAGTTCAATTCCTTGCTCCGCGCGAAGTTGTATAGTTCCATCTGTATCAGACTTAATCAAACCATGCCGAAAAAAATATGCAGATAGGGCAGCATTAGTTGTGCCAGCTGCAGCAGACTCGGCAACACCTACAGCTGGACAAAAATCTCTAACATGTAGATCACAACTTTTATCAACAGCAGCATTACAAAACGTGGCGACAGTTTCCAGACCATTCGAAATACAGAATTTAGCGAGCGCATCAAAATCAGGAGTAAGATCTTGCATCGCTGCAAGATCACACATTGGAAGACAAAGATGCACGAAATCACCCGAAGCGATTTCTGGCACTAAGTCTCTTGATATCTCTGAAAATCCAATGCCCAAAATACCCATCAGTTCATGAAGTTTAAAATTTGGCTTGCAAAACGATGGTGGCTGGACATCCAACATGACCTCAACTCGCCCAGCTGCTGTCTGTCGATATTCCACCCCAGCTCCACCTTGCGGTAGTACAAGAGTAACGTTGTGCCAGCCCTTCCCTTCGCAACTTAATAGTTTTTGTGCGACTAGATGAGTTACAAGACAGACAGTACCATGCCCACACATCTGCAATTCCATTACTGTGGAAAAAAATTGAGCTTTAACCCTATTGCCATGAATATTATCCACAAAAGCGGTAGCAGGAAGCCCAAGTTCACGTGCTATCTGTGTTCTTTTTGAGATGTTTATATCTGCAGCACTGAGAACAACAGCAGCTTGACTGCCTGAATATGGCACCTCAGTGAAAGCATCATACATCGAAAAAGGCACAAAAGATTTTCGTTTGATGAATTGGTTTCTACTGCTCATGTTGTTTTACTCAAATGTTAAAACTACAGGTTCTGCTGTTCCACTTCCGACACGCGAGGAACCAGTGCTTTAACCAAATCCTGCATATCAATTTGACCGATAGGATTTGCTCCCTCGACAACCCTAAATTTAAAGGAAGTATCACCCTCAGAACGTGCAATTAAAGCCTCAAGAGTGTCTGATGGACCAACATCACCCGCGTATTTCGATTTTTTATCCAAAGGCGTCATGACTGAGCGGACACGCAAAACACGAGCTCGATTAATATCACTGACAAACGCCTCAATATAAGGATCAGACGGATTTAGCAAAATGCCTTGTGGATCTCCCTGCTGAACAACTGCCCCATCTTTCAAAATAACTAGATGGTCAGCCAACCGAAGGGCTTCATCTAAATCATGAGTTATGAATACAATCGTCTTTTTTAACTCTACATGCAATTCAAGTAACAGTTTTTGCATATCGCTGCGGATCAAAGGATCAAGCGCAGAAAAGGCTTCATCCATAAGCATAATATCAGAATTTGACGTTAGTGCCCGCGCAAGGCCTACCCTTTGCTGCATACCACCGGACAGTTGATAGGGATAATGTTTCTCAAAGCCACCCAAGCCCACTCGGTTGATCCACACTTGCGCCTCCTTGCGACGCTCGCTTTGAGAAACACCACGCACTTCTAAGGGAAGTGCAGAATTATCAATTACGGTACGGTGTGGGAGCAGAGCAAATTTCTGAAAAACCATGGACATATCTGTGCGACGTCTGTCCCGCAGTGCGTCCTTATCCAACAACAGGGCGTCATCACCATCAATTAATACCTGACCATCAGTTGGTTCAATTAACCTGTTTATATGACGAATAAGCGTCGATTTTCCAGAGCCAGACAGTCCCATTACAACCGTTATGGCACTTTCATGAATATCTATAGATATATCTTGTAGCCCTAATACGTGACCAGTCTCAGTCAGCAATGCCTCTTTTCCCATACCCGCCTTGACTTTCTCAAGCGCAGTTTTTGGGTCCGAGCCAAAGATCTTATATAGATTACGAATTTCTATTTTAGGAGAATTTACCAAGATATTACCGACCTATTTAAAAGTTTGATCAGTGGATACTCGAGCAATCGCTGCTTTAGACACTCGGTCTAAAATAACTGCAAGCAGCACTATCCCTAATCCTGCTATCAGACCCACTCCTAGCTCAAGGTTCCTGATGCCTCGGAGCACCAAAACGCCTAGACCGGGTGCCGAAACCAAAGATGCTATGACAACCATCGCCAAGCTCATCATAATAGTTTGATTGACACCAGCCATGATATTTGGAAGCGCAAGTGGCAACTCAACCCCAAGAAGCTTTTGCCTAGACGACATACCAAAGGCGTTAGCTGCCTCGACAACATCTTGATCGACAAGCCTAATGCCTAGATCCGTGAGCCTTATAACGGGGACAATAGCGTAAACAATTATTGCAATACCGTATAGCTTTGGCTCTGTCACACTGAATAAAAAAATCAGTGGTATGAGGTAAACAAATGTTGGAAGTGTCTGAAGTAAATCAAGAAGTGGAATTATGCTTCGTTGGAACCGGTTCGATTTAGCCATGGCAATTCCAATTGGCACCCCTAATATAATACATATTCCGGTACACACAGCAATAATTGCTAGAGTCTGCAAAGCAGCATCAAGGTGATCTATAAAAGCCAAAAATGCAAATGAAACCGTTACGAAAGAAGTAACGACAACAGACCGGCAAACATACCACACAAACAGTAATATTAGTGGAACAATAATCCACCATGGAGCAGCCAAAAAGCCAAATAGTGCCAACTCTAAGAGCCATGAAAGAGGCTGCGTTAATGGGTCCAATACCGATTTCAAGACATCTTTTACGTTTAGGAAAGCTTCCTCTACTCCAGCAGTAAATTCTCGAGACTGTGGAAATGAGGGACATGCCTGATAGAGTTCATCCATTGATGGGAAAGGAAAAATAGGCCCCTCATTTACCGCGTCTGGGTTAGTCTTCGCCAATAAGCTAGCCATCGATAACTTTGAACTACCAGCAGTTGCATCACACCAAGCCCTTAATCCCAACGCGTTAAACAAACCATCATAAAATGCCATTATTTATTCCCCATTAAAACGAAGGCACATAATTACTGTGCCTTCGTTAAATCAATAGTTACTAATTATTTTATTGTAGTAGTGCCGCTAGCTTGCCACGGGCCGCATCATTGATCCAACCACCCCAAACATCTTGTTGGGTTGACAAGAAGTAGACAGCAGCCTCATCGCCAGTAGCACCTTCAGCATCTTGCCATGCGAGAAGACTGTTCATCATATCATTGGTGAACGACAGATTTCGCATCAGATCTGTCTCAGCTGGATGCGAAGCCTCAAATTCACTTGTGACAACAGTGGTGACAACACTACTAGGCCATGATTGCAGCGTGGGATTTGCGCACTCTGTATCTGAATTACAAGCCTGCTTGCTAGCATCATGAGGACCTAAGTCCACTTGAACCATTGGGAATTTCCCCATTACCAAACTAGGTGTCCAGTAATATCCAAACCAAGGTTCTTTCGCAGAGTATGCCGCACCAATTGACGCGGTAAGAGTTTCACCGGATCCGTGTACGAAATCTTCAATACCGTTTGCTTCAAAACCACCAGCTTTAGCTACATTTGAAGCCACAACCTGACAAGTCCAACCAACTGGACAATTGTGCATCCTATTTCCAACTAAATCTGGATTGGCTAATACACCCTCAATAGTCTTCAATTCAGGATGAGCCTCTGCCAAATAAACCGGTATGAAAAGCCCCTCTAATCCCCCGTCTGAAAGAACGTTCGTCAGTTCATTTATTTTTCCTGCCTCCAAAAGTGGGAAATAAGCAGGCGCTCCGTTTGTCCAAACCTCGGTAATTATATCAGGCTCACCAGTTTCACTAACCGAAGCGAGTGCCGGCGTGGATGCAGAAGGCACAACGGTAACCGAGCAACCATACCCTTGCTCGAGCAAGAATTTAGCAACCTGCGTTACAATAACGGCGGATCCCCAATCCATTTCGGTGATCGAAACCTCACCGCAGTCCTGCGCTTGCGCCGCTCCTGCGGACAGCCCTGTGACCAACGCACAAGACAGTGCAAACTTTTTAATATTTAACATAGAATTCTCCCATAAGTTTTTATTTGATCAAAGTTTAATTTCACATTTACTTTGTCTAAAATTACTTAACGGTATTTGTGAAATAAATCAAATTTTCTATTTGTTTTATATTTATTTTCTATACACCAGTCCTTTTACACAAACAAATGTGATTAACGTTATACGTATGGTTTTGACAATATAACTGAGTCATAAAATGTACATGCTTTTTTTGTACAAATTTGCTTAATCTATTTTTTAAATAAATATAAGTCCATTGAGGCTATGTCACTTATCGTTCGGAGCTTGGATTAATGCGTCGATAGCAAAAACTTCAGATTGATAAACAAAAAGAGGGTTTATTTCAATTTCTGCTATGGTTTTTATATTCTCCTCATAGGTAATAGAGAGTTTATATATTTCTGCAGCCACCTTCGCGATATCTGCAGCCGGCCGACCTCTAAATCCTTCAAGCAAGCGCCCAACGCGCAGACTTTTAAGTGCACGGATTATTTCAACCGGGCGTGTTGGCAAAAGCAGTGTCGCGGAATCAGCCAGTAACTCAACCAAAATGCCTCCGCTACCCAGCACTAAAGCGGCTCCGAATTGAGGATCTTGACGCAAATTAATAATGAGCTGTGCCAAAGGATCGGGTGACATTGCCTCAACCAAAAATAAGTCACTAACAGCCTTTGCGTCGTAAGCAGTTACATCAATTTTTATCTTGGCGGCTGCAAGATTTAATGAATCTTCATCTTTAAGGTTAAGTACCACTGCTCCAGCTTCAGTTTTGTGCGCCAACCGCGGACTGATCATCTTTAAGGCTACTGGATATCCCACTGCAATTGCCGCCTCACCTAGTTGCTGGACCGATACAATCTTCCCCTCTGGTACATTAAAATTATTCTTTTTTAACCATCCCTTACCCTCACTCTCCGGTAACACTCTTTTCTCACTGCTGGGAATTGCTGGCAATAAATATTCAGGCTTTTCCAATAAAATCTGGGACCGTGCTTCCTTCCAGTTGGCTGAGTCCTGAATGGCATTCAAGGTTTCATGAATGCCTTGCATTGGAGCTACC
>CENF01115170.1_pt1 | contig 11256 bp, 11 predicted proteins | sample 361291 | NCBI WGS metagenome assembly CENF01 (sample SAMEA2619399, study PRJEB7988) | marine metagenome | isolation source: saline water (ENVO:00002010), including | reverse complement strand
AATTCTTTTAAATCAAATATTTCTCATTATCAAATGATGAAAGATATACAACATCAATGGAAAGAGTGGTGTGCTGATAATCCGTCTATATTTGTAACCTACAATGGTCATGCATTTGATGAAGAACTTATAAGAAGACAGTTTTGGTGTAACTTATTAGAACCTTATATAACAAACACCAATCAAAACGGTAGGCTTGATTTAATGTTAATGATTCATAATATTGCTGCATTCTTTTCTGATGAAATCTCTATCCCACTTTTTGAAGAGGGACCCACTTTAAGCATCAAGCTTGAACATTTAGCAAAAGAACATGGTTTAGATGTTAGCGACGCTCATGATGCAATAGCTGACTGTAAATTCATGATAGGCTTGTGTGAAGTAATAAAAGAAAAAATACCTGAAGTATTTGATTCTTTTTTAAATATCTCTACCAAAGAAGGCATTAAGAACCTTTTATATTCAAGTGATTTCTTAGCTCTTGGAGAAGTTTATAGACGACATCCATTTAAGTATCCAGTTGTGATGTGTGGAGGAGACAATTCAAGACCTAATGATATTTGTTTTTTTGATTTAAGCTTTGATCCAGAAGAAATATGTGATTTAGACTTTTCTGAAATAAATAAATTAATTCAGTCAGGCGGAAGGGATTCACCATTGAAGAAATATAAAATTAATAAAACCATACCAATATGTTCACACAAGCTTTTAACAAAAAATAATCACTTTGATATTGAATATAACGAGCTTCAAAGAAGAGCAGAAATAGTATCAGCTAATAAAGATTTCCAAACAAAAGTTTCTCAGGCTATGCAAGATAGAATTATGAATTTTCCTGAACCAACTTATCTTGAAGGAACTATATATTCTGGCGGTTTTCCATCATACAAAGACAAAGACCTAATGCAGGAATTCCATTTATCTGATGATGTTGAGCAACTTGTCAAGATTTCAAGAAATTTTGAAGACGAAAGATTTCGTTTATTAGCTGAAAGAATTATTTGTACTAAATACAAAACAGATATACCTGAAGATATTGGTAATAGATATGCTGATTTATTGCATGAAAGAATATCCACCGAGGGTAAATGGGGATCTATTGATAAATCTTTGCAAGAAATTGAAAAGCTATTAGACGAAAATAATAATGAAGAAGATAAAGAAATTCTTTTAGCAACTAAAGATCACATATCTTCTATGAATTTATAATTGGTGGGCGAGGAGAGATTCGAACTCCCGACTTCCTGCGTGTCGAGCAGACACTCTAACCAACTGAGTTACTCGCCCTAATTGAAGGACAATTTTACACACAAAACTACTAAAAAGTATATGTAACAAATCTAAAAATTTTGTCTTCGAAAGCGCGAAAAAATCTGATAAGTACTTAGGTTTCTTCAATTACAATTTTAATAAAAGATCATCTAACCTTGATTGATTCATTACGAATGTTGACTTAAAACTTTCAGCGGCAGCCCTTACATTGTCCAAATTAGCATTATTGTCACCTACTTGTATGACGCCAACCATCGCCATCATAGAGTGAGGAGTGCATTGATATCCATAGACACCGGGCACATCAAATGTTACTACTATATCTCTGCTTAATTCCCCATTCCAGGAAGACGCTCCGTTTGGAAGCATGCCGGGTATAGATGCAGAGTTATGTGCGGCGTCCGTTGCTAAAAAAGTAACGGTATCACCTGTATTTATTTTAAGAAAGGCAGGTTCAAATACCATGACTCCAGAAGCACCCTGGTTAAGCATTTTTACTTCAAAGTTGGCAGCATGCATTTCAAAATTTAGTAGTAGTAACGTAAAAATAGTAATTTTTTTCATAATGAGTATTATTATAATAATTTATAATTAAATATCAATATAACTTATAATAATATTAAGTTGATTATAAATATAAAATGTATATATTTAGCTTATATTTATTTTTTATTGGATATATCACATGAAACCCTCTAGCTATAAGAATACATTTTCTTCAGTACTATTTGTGCTGTTATTTTCGATATCTACTTCAGCATCATATTTTCCAGATAACAACTCTTGGATGGAGTCATCTCCTGAGGCCGAAGGCATATCAAGTGAAAAGGTCAATAAATTATTAGATCTATCATTTTCTGATGATGCCACACAGGCAGTTGTAGTAATAAAGAATGGGAAGATAATTTCTGAAAGATATGCAGAGGGGTATTATAGCTCCTCCCATGGAACTTCGTGGTCAATGGCAAAGAGTTATTATGCTGCTTTAGTTGGAATCTCAATTGATAAGGGAGAAATAAAAAGTCTCGACGAAAAAGTAAAAAATTATTTAGAGTACTTTAGCGATGAAAGGTCTCATATAACAATTAGAGATCTTTTAGATATGTCTAGCGGACTTGATTTTCCAAGTCATGAGCACGAAAAAATGTTTTTTCAGACAGACCATTTATCTTATGCAAAAGGAGTTGGTGTTGAAAAGGGAGCTGGTATCAAATTTGAATATAATAATGTTAATTCAATGCTCCTAGGAGATATTTTATTTCAAGCAACTGGCAAGAAAGCTGACGAACTTTTTATTGAAAGAATATTAAAACCTCTTCAAATTGATGATTTTAAATTATGGAAAGATGAGAAAGGTAACGTAATGACATATTGCTGTGTGGATATGTCTGCAAGAGATTATTCTAAGATTGGTTTGCTCTTTTCAAGAAATGGCATTTGGAACAATCAGCAATTAATTTCAAAAAAATTTATTGATGAAACATTTAGGGTGGTTTGGGAAACTCCAAGCAGATTTTCAGATTACAAAAGATATTATTCTTTACATTGGTGGGTATCAAAATATGATGATGAATCAAAAATATTCAATACAAGCGGTAAATTTGGACAATATACATTTGTTGACAGAGAAAACGATATAGTAGTAACCAGAATATCAAAATATTCTCAACAAGATTCAGGTTCTACTCAGGAATGGGGAATAATGAAATACCTTAAATGGGTGGGTATAGAAAATGCTATTGCTGCTGGAAGAAAATTAATTGAATATGGTGCTATTAATCCAGGTTCTAATGTAGTAACTCCTTTTACTGAAAAAGAGGGCGAGTCTTATGAATTCTATATTAAGTATCCAGAGATTATTGATGCAATTGCAGATCTAAGTCGAAACTAATATTCAATTCATTAGCTTTTTTAGTAAAACTATCAAGGTCTTTTTTCCACTCCTCTAAGTAGTAGCCATCGTTGCCTTGTTTATCAAGATATCTTAGAAAAAACCTTCCACTTGCATCCCTGAAGCCTGGTTCAAAATAATTACCCGTTTCTTTATTTAACCTTTTGAATTGATCGTCCATCAGGTCCATACAAAAAGAATCATGGGAATTGATACTAGTATAATTAATATATCCATCGGCAATCCCATTCGCCAATAATCTGTAAATTTATAGTTTCCAGGACCCATTACTACCGTATTACATTGATGTCCAATCGGAGTCAAAAATGCGCAACTAGCTCCAACAGCCACAACCATCAAAAATGGTTCAATAGCATGACCTAATTCTACTGCTATACCTGTTGAAATTGGAGCCATAATCACAGCTGTTGCTGCATTATTTATAATATCAGTTGTTGCCATAGTTACTATAAGTATAGTAAAAAGCACCCAGAACAAACTCAAATCAGCTGCGTAATGTGATATTGAAACTGCTATTAAATCACTTAGACCTGTTGTTTGAAGAGCAGTACCAATTGGTATCATGGCCGCTAACATAACAATTATTGGCCAATCAATTTCTCTATAAAAATTACTATCAATTATTTTTATTCTAGCAAAGCCTAAAACACATAAAAGAAAAGCAGCAGCAGCACTTAAATAATTAAAGGAGACCAAGAATATGGAAAGTGTAAAAAATACTAATCCTTTTAGAAGCCTACTTCTACTTGGAATAGTCTGAAGTTCTCTTTGTCTTAGAGGCATAAGACCTAAATGTTTAATTTTATTACTAACATCTTCTTCAGCAAGATCTCTTACACCTACCAAGAGGACATCTCCTGCTCTGAATGTTTCCCTTGTAAGTCTAGTTCTATATCTTGATCCTTTTCTCCACAGGCCAAGCAGGTTCATTTCTTCAAAGGCAAGCTTTAAAAAGAAATCATATTTTCTTCCAATAAGTCTTGAACCAGGAGTTATCATGACCTCGATTTCTTCTAAATCTTCTTCATCAAAAGAATGAAGCTCTTTAGGTATCGAAAAATCAAATATATCTAATATATTTCCTATGTCATCTGGAGGAGTTTTAATAACTAAAATTTGATCCTCCTTTATTCTCATATTATTTTGAACTTTTTTTACTGAACCACTTTCAGAGACAATTCCAAGAATTTCAGTATCTTCTCCAGCTTGTTTCTTAAAGGCATATAAAGTCATTCCTATTGCAGAGCTATTTTTATTTACACAAACTTCAAAAAGATATCCTTTTAAATCAATTAAATTTTTATTTTGAGAAATGTTATTTCTCAGAAAAATAAGCTTATTACCGATTAAAGCTATAAATAATATACTGATTAATGTAATAACAATTCCAACATATGAGAAATCAAAGAAATTAAATCCAAATCCATTATTTGATATAGATGCTTTGTATTCTGAAATAATAATATTTGGTGGAGTTCCTATTGCTGTATTCATCCCACCCAAAATACATGCGAAAGCTAATGGCATTAAAAATTTTGATGGATGCCATTCCATCTTTTGGCATATATTAAGTGTTATTGGGAGCAAAATCGCAAGAGCACCAATATTATTTATAAAAGATGAAAGAACTGCAGCAATCAAAAGTAAACATATCAAGAATTGAAATTCTGTGAAGGTTCTTGTTCCAACAGCTTTTCCAACTAAACCAGTTAAACCAGAGTTTTTCAGACCTTGACTTATAACTAAAACAAGAGCCACTGTAACAACCGCTGGATGAGCAAAGCCAGCAAATGCTTCATTAGCAGGGATAATCTCTAGAACAACTAATACAAATAGCGCCCCAATAGCCAAAGCATCATATCTTATTTTTCCCCAAATAAATAAACCCAAAAGAGATATTAGTGTTAAAGATAATAGATATTGATCATTCATTTTATCTACTATTTATTTAGGCATAGACTCCACATAAAGAGATGTAGAAGGGTAGGCAAATTCAGAACCATTAGCTTTTACTATATTCATTATGTTGAAGATTAACTTTTCTTTCAGTGCATTAAATGGAGCAAAGCCCATATTCGGGGCATATGCAACAATTAAAATATCTATTGAGCTTGCACCAAGTTCAACAATCCGAATGACAGGATCAAAATCTTTCCCATCTAGGAAGTCTTTATCATTAATAATAAATTGTTTAATTTGATCTCTTATTGATTCAAGCTGTTCGACAGAGGATGAATAAACCAGATTTATTTTCCAGTTAATTCTTCTATTTTCCATTTCACCATGATTAGTAACTTTCACATCTGAAAGATCTTTATTTGGTATTAACATTGGAGCGCTATCAAAATTTCTAACCACTGTTGATCTGAATCCAATAGTTTCAACAATTCCGTGTATAGTTCCAGCCTCAATCCTATCTCCTGGCTGAAACTTGCCTTCACCGATTATAAGAATACCTGAAATTAAATTTTTGAAAAAGTCTTGCGCACCTAAAGCAACAGCTACTGAAAACAGACCCAAACCTGCTACTAGCGGACCAATTTGAATTCCAAAAATATCTAGGATTATTGCTATACCGATTACCCAAACTACGAACCTAGCTGCTCTCTCTAACCACATCTGAACCGATAAAGTCAGCCATGAACTTGCTGACAGCGCCTCAAATATTGGTTTTACACTGTTAGAAAGGGCACTAAATATAGTAAAAATAACAAAAGACTTAACAAAATTGGTAGCTATATCACCAATAACTCCTGACAATGGCAAAATAAGCGTACAAATATATAAAGCAACTGTTATTGGAATCAATCCAAGAGGTTTTTTTAAGGCATTTAGAATTTCATCATCGATCTTTGAATCGGTTTTCTTTGCTAGTCTTCCAAGGGCATTTAAGATAACTGAGATAATAAAACCTCTGAACAAAAATGCTACAAGTATTACAATGAGGGATGTGATCACTGAGCCTAGATCAATACCAAAGAAGCCACGATTCCAAACTTCATTGATTAATGTAATAAATTTTTCCATAGCTCTTTATATTTTAAGTTGATTTCATGCCTTAAAGCAAAAAAAAAGAATATATCTATTTAGATATTTTATCTTTTATAAAATAAGGTATGTAAATTAAATAAAAAACTGCGATGGTAAGAGGAACAGCATATAAGAGATGTAATGGTGGTTCTGGGAACGCATCCATGAGTGATGCTCCTTGAGGTTTACCTGCTAGATACCAAAAGTTTGCAGGCTCACCTAAGATAATATTAATTACGTAAACTATTGGTAATAAAATTAAAGTAGTTATAGCAGAAACTTTTATAATGTCTTTTGCATATGGGCGATTACCTAAAGCAACAGTTGCATACATTATTCCTACAATAATCATACCGTGACCAATCATAAAAAATATGTAATCTAAGTCAATTTTAAGTACATCAGGAGTCAATATAGCCATTGCTGCGCCCCCAAGCCCCCAAAAAAATGCACATGTATAAAGAACTCTTGGACCTCCAAGAAAAAACCAAACTAAAAATATTTCAGACATGTCACACATTTGAAGCGGTAAAGTTTCTCTCCAATCATAAGGTGTCTCCAGCCAGACTAGGTCTTTATATGGAGAAATAATCACATGAGCAGCAATAATAACAGCTATAGCCTTTGTCATTATTGATTTTTGTTCAACTGGTTTATCTTTAAAAAATTTAGGCAAAAATATAGAAACTATGATTATTGTAAAAATTGTAATTAAATGAACTGTGCCAAATAGCTCAAAATCTGTACCAAACATATTTTTCCCCTAATTATATGATTCCATTATTTTATATTGAAATTTGACATATTTTACATGCAATAGCTGAAATTAGTTATTTATTATGTCATCTTCGAAAGTATCCAGCAAAATCTGCTCTGTCAAAATTGCTGGCAATACTTCAGCTGTTTGGAAACCAGGCTTCCAGAAAATATATAATGGAACACCATTTCTATTGTAATTTTCCAATGCTTTCAAGATCTCGTTATTTTTATTTGTCCAATCAGCAACAATATATTTAATATCGTTTTTTTTCATATACTCTTTAATTTTTGGTCTGGAGAGGGCAATTTTGTCATTAGCTTGGCAAGTAATACACCATGCAGCTGTAAAATTAATCAAATAAGCTTGACTATCTGACTGAAGCATTTCTTCTATACCAGCCTCCCAAGCCATATATTCGTTATTCTTTTGAGCTATATCTGAAGTATTTGAGTCAGAATTATTTCCATTTTTATAATAACTATCTTCTGATAATTTAAGCCCTTGATTAAAAACTACTAAAATTACCATTAACCATGCAAGCAATTTCAAGGCTTTGGATTTAAAAATTGTTATCATCCAAAATAGAAGGGACATGATCAATAAACCAATTAATAAGTTAATTAATAAATTTGTATCAGTCTGAAGGCCAAATATCCAAATTAACCATAATGAGGTTGCAAACATAGGAAATGCAAAAAACTGCTTTAATGTAACCATCCAATTGCCTGGCTTTGGAAGAGAGCTTATAAGATTAGGGTAAATAGATAAAATTAAGTATGGAAAAGCAAAGCCAAAACCTAAAGAAGCAAAAACAGGCAATGTAGTTCCAGATGGCTGTATCAAGGCATACCCAAGTGCAGCTCCCATAAATGGTGCCGTACATGGCGAGGCAACTATTACAGCAAGAACTCCAGTTAGAAAAGAACCGCTAATAGAGTTTGACCCAATACCTCCCAACCTAGTAAAGGATGATCCTATATCTATATCCGTTAATAAAATTATCCCAATTCCAAACATTATCATGCTCAATACAGCAACTATCACTGGTGACTGAAGTTGAAAACCCCAGCCTATAAAGCTACCGGCCTCTTTTAAGAGAACAATAGTTAAGCCAATTAATAGAAATGATATTAAAACACCTGAGCAAAAGGATAATGCGTGGTGTCTTATTTTTGTTTTTGATTCTTTGCCAAGCGAGACAAAGCTTAAAATCTTTAATGAAATAATAGGAAATACACATGGCATAAGATTAAGAATCAGTCCACCAATAAAAGCAAAAATTAATGCCTGCATAAAGGTTATTTGTGGAGCAGAACTATATGCCTTAGTCTCATCTAAAATTAACTCTTGTTCATTTGAAACTAAAAAAATACTTTTATTAATTAAGATGACCCCATTGACCTGATCATCTGAATTAATTTTGTTTTCTAAAGGTACTTTTAACAACCAATTATTTTCTTCTTCGACTAGAATTTGTTCTCCAGAATGAAGAACCACACCCTGCTGATCAATATAAAAATAAATTTCCTCTATTGGTTGATTATAAGAAAACCTTATATCTAAAAAATTACCATCATCTTCAATAATAGTAGGAAGTGTTTGTTCAGGAACTCTATTAAGCCAATAATCAAGACTATTGTCCTTATTCATGTTTCCAATAGTTGTATTTATATATGCCTTCTCTGGCACACATACGTCTGCACAAATCAAGAAGTCTATACTTGCTTCTATATCAATCTCATCAATAGATATTTCTGAGGATGTTATTTCAAATGGAAATACAACAAAGTTTTTATAACCATAGGTCATCAAAGGCTCATATGGTATTAATTCAGGCGCTGGCCATAAAACCTCACTAATTTGGATAGAGTCATTTTTATAATTCCAATTTACTTTTATTGGCCCTCCCGAATCCCCTGGATTTTTCCAATAGGTATGCCAACCCTCTTGCATGTCCATTTTTATACCTATATTAAGGGTATTATTTTCATATGTTCCTTTTATTAGGGAAACTTCAGCATGACCAGTATTTATAGGCTGTGAATTTAATTGAATAGCAAAAAAAAGTATAAAAAAAGACTTTAAGTATTTCATTTAGTTAATCTATCCTTAAAACATAGGGGTGCATTATGCACCCCGATTTCCACTTTGTGGAATATTATTTATTTGAGATTCTTTTTGGTGACTTAATCTCAATCATTCTTGGTTTCTTTTCATCAGGAATAACCTTTTCAAGATTAATAGTCAAAAGACCATTTATCAACTCAGCACCTTGAACAACAACATCTTCTGATAGAGTAAATTGTTGTTTAAATGCTCTTTGAGCAATTCCTTGATAAACAACTTTATTTTCACCATTAACAACTTCAGTTTTAGGCCCATCATAACTGACTGACAATACTCCATCAGCCAATTCAATTTCTATGTCATCTTTTGACAAACCAGCAACCGCAATTTCTATGGCAAATAGATTGCCATCTTTGCTAATGTTATATGGTGGATAGCTTGAAGACCTATCGTTAGACTCTGAAAGTCTTTGCAATCTATCAAATAAAGGTTCAAAACCCAATACTCTAGTAGAGAAAACTGGGTCAGTAAAATTAAGTATCATATTAGTCCTCCTTAAAGCGACTTTACTTATGTGTATCTAAAAAGCATACACTTGTTAACGCAGTAACCCGAAATGGCATCACTGTCACATTTTATTTATAGCCTTTTATTATTTTTTCAACCTTTATTTTTTTTAATGGATAAAATATCATTGTATAAATACATCAACTACATAGATTTACAATGTCTAAAAAACTATTATATGTTCCATTAATCTTTTTAATATCTTTTGCTCAAAGCCAAGAAAGTGCCACTAAAGTTATTAAAAAAGGTCAAATTTGGTCATTAGAAGCTCAAAGCAACAAACTATCTATTGGTAATAGCAAAGTTTTATACTTTTTTCCAAATGATGCATATAACACTTATCGAGCTAGAAAATTTTCTGATTGGGATAGTTTTTCAATTATCGATGGAAGAAATTTAGTGAGATTGAATAAAGGAGATAGGGTTGAAATATTACAATCTAAATTTCAATCCAATGTCTATGAAGTTAAATTAATGGATGGATATGAAAAAAATAGAAAATATTTTTTAATAAAAGAAGATCTTTTGGATGATTTCAAATTACTGGAGCAAGATAATCAAACATAAAAATTTTTTATTATTTATTTTTTTTATAATTTCATCCTGCTCAATAAATTCCAACAAAGAATTATCTTACTCAAATAAATATACTATCTATGGAACAATTTTGAATATAACTGAAGTTGAAATTGAAGAAGATAGCATGACTGACGATAAAAATAGAAATAATCAAGGCGTTGAACTTTTAATACAAACAACCAAAGGAACATCAATCTCGATAGTTCAACAAATTGACAAATATAATTTTGTGTTAGGAGATAAAGTCATGATTATAAAATCAAATAATCGATCAAGAGTAATTCCATCTGAATAAAATGTCTGAGAATCAATTCAATAATATTTATAACAAGGCCCTTGATCTGTTATCAAGAAGAGAACACTCAAAGAAAGAAATAAGAGATAAGTTATTTCTTAGGTATGATGATAGAGATAACATCAATTCTGTTATTGATAAACTGCAATTAAATAATCTAATTAATGATCATAGGTTTTCAGAAGCATATGTAACAATTAGAAAGAGGAAAGGGTTTGGACCAAAAAAAATTGCATATGAACTTTTAATGAAAGGTGTTGATGAGTCCATATCAGAAGAAATCATTTCTAATGAAGGAGGTTGGAGTATTGCAGCAAGAAAAGCCTTTGTTAAGAAATTTAAAGAAGGCCCTGGCCAGGAGCCAGCTACAAAATTTAAACAGAAAAGTTTTCTTCAAAATAGAGGATTCACTTTTAAAGAAATTGAATCAGTTTTTGTAAATGACATGTTATGATTTGCTGCTATGTCTTATGAGGTTTTAGCTAGAAAATACAGACCCATTAATTTTCAAGAGGTTATTGGACAAGATCATGTAGTAAAAGCATTAGTCAACAGTATTGACCAAGAGAAAATTCATCAAGCATTTATTTTTTCTGGTACCAGAGGGGTAGGAAAAACCACAATTGCAAGAATTCTAGCAAAATGTTTGAATTGTGACAGTAGTCACAAACCAACATCAAATCCATGTAATAAATGCTCTAACACTAAAGAAATTACTGCAGGTAGAAGTGTAGATTTTCTAGAAATTGACGCTGCTTCAAATACTCAAGTCGA
>CENF01000392.1_pt1 | contig 11292 bp, 8 predicted proteins | sample 361291 | NCBI WGS metagenome assembly CENF01 (sample SAMEA2619399, study PRJEB7988) | marine metagenome | isolation source: saline water (ENVO:00002010), including | reverse complement strand
TGCAAACAAATTTAAAATTTTTTCACAGATGGATTGGTCATTGTATGTAAATTCAAACTTTATATTATTAGTTAAACATCTAATATCCATGTAATTATAATTACTAAAATTTAAAAAGCTAAAGCTGGATATATAAAAGTATATTTGCCGCTTAAATTTTGATTCATGTCCACTGTTAAAAATATTGCTATTATCGCTCACGTCGACCACGGCAAAACAACTCTAGTTGATAAGATCATGTTCCATTGCCAACTTTTTCGCGATAATCAAAATAAGGGAGAGCTTATTTTGGACAATAATGATCTTGAAAGGGAAAGAGGAATTACCATTTTATCGAAAAATGTATCTGTAAATTATAAAGGTGTTAAAATTAATATTATTGATACACCTGGTCACGCAGATTTTGGAGGAGAGGTAGAAAGGGTATTGAATATGGCTGACGCTGCAATTTTGCTTGTTGATGCATTAGAGGGACCCATGCCACAAACACGTTTTGTATTGAAAAAGGCATTGGATTTAAAATTAAAGCCATTGGTAGTAATTAATAAAGTAGATAAGGAGAATTGCCGTCCAGATGAGGTACATGAATCCGTTTTTGATTTGATGTTTGATTTGGGCGCTGAAGAGTGGCAATTAGATTTTCCAACTATTTATGGATCGGCCAAGAATAATTGGATGGGGGAGGACTGGAAAAATCCTACTGATTCCATCGGACCACTCTTAGATACTATTCTTGACCAAGTTCCTTCACCAGTTATCAAAGAAGGAAATACGCAAATGCTTATTACTTCTTTAGACTATTCCCCATACACAGGTAGGGTCGCAATTGGAAGGTTAAACCGAGGTGTTCTGAAATCCAATATGAACGTTTGTTTGATAGATCGTGAGGGTAAAATAATAAAATCAAAAATTAAGGAACTTAATGTTTTTGATGGTTTAGCAAGAAAAAAAGTTGATCATGTTGAGGCGGGAGATATTTGTGCTGTCATTGGTTTAGAAGATTTTAATATCGGAGACACAATTGCTGATCCTACAGAGCCGCAAGCACTCCCTACAATTGCAATTGATGAACCGACAATGAGTATGCTTTTTACAATTAACGACTCTCCATTTTTTGGTAAGGATGGTAAATTTGTCACTTCTCGACATATTAAAGATCGTTTAGAACAAGAACTAGAGAGAAATCTTGCTTTGCGAATAGAGGAAACTGGTTCAGCGGATAAATTTTTAGTTTTCGGTCGTGGCGTTATGCATTTATCAGTTTTGATAGAAACCATGCGAAGAGAAGGCTATGAACTTCAAATAGGCCAACCGCAAGTGATCATCAAAATAATAAATGGTATTAAGTGTGAACCAATTGAAACCCTTACCATTGATTTACCGGAAAACTTATCAGGAAGAGCTATTGAAATGGTTAGCAGTCGTAAAGGAGAAATGGTAAGTATTGAAAATAAAGGGGACAGGATGCTTTGTGAATTCATAATTCCATCCAGAGGAATCATAGGGCTCAGAAATCAATTATTGACCAATACGGCTGGTCAGGGAATAATGAATCACCGATTTATGGAATTTCAGCCATTTAAAGGCCAAATACCCGGAAGAACTAATGGGTCTTTAATTTCTATGGAAAAAGGAAGTGCAATTCCATACTCTTTGGATAAATTACAGGAACGCGGAAAATTTTTTATTAATCCCAATGAAGAAGTATATACTGGTCAAGTAATAGGTGAAAATTCAAGGCCTGATGACTTAGTGGTTAATGTTACTAAAACAAAAAAACTATCTAATGTAAGAGCTTCGGGAAGTGATGAAAAAGTGAATTTGGCTCCACCGATTAAGTTTTCTCTTGAAGAGGCACTAGAATATATTCAATCCGACGAATATGTAGAGGCAACACCAAATTACTTAAGACTTAGAAAAGTTTTTTTGGATGAAAATGATAGAAAAAGAAACTCAATCAAATAAAATTTAATTTAAAAAAAAAGGAGGGTTTCCCCTCCCCTTAAAACTAAACATTGTACTCTGTTTGACTCATAAAATCTCATAAAGTTTAAATTATAGGTAGTAAATGAAGTATTAATTTTTAATAGTACTTAGAAACCGAAATTCTAAAATAACTATCTTGTCTAAAATATAATAAGAATAGTTCCTTATCTGAAACTCCACTAAAAATTCTTCCCTCTAGTGAGACAAACATATTATTTTTAAACCGACGTGATGCCTCTATGGTAAATAGGTTGGAGCTTGTCTGAAAATCATGAATACCACCAGCTATTATAGAAGTATCCTGAGAATCATTAAAAGCCAATCTGCTTCCATAAAAAATATCATCTTGAAGTCCACTAAGAGCCCAGTCTCCACGTTCATCATAAAGATACTCAGCTAAAACTCCTACATCGAGTCCATTTTTATCAACATTAGAGAAGGTAAATTCAAAGCCTGCATCCATAGCAAGAAATTGCTGTTCTTTTGCAGTTCTGTAGATAGATTCAAATTTTAATAATAATGCTCCTGCAGTGATTTGTAGGTCTATTCCATACTGATCAATAATTGGGTAGTATGCTTGAATATTATTTTTTTCATCAAATTTGAAATACGGCTCTCGCCCGTTTCCACTAAAATAGGAGAGACCTATATCAAAAGCTCCAAAATAGTGCTTCCATCGGGCAGCAAAATCAGTGTTAAATTCTCCTTTTCCACTTTCGTATTTAATATCTTCTGAATCGAGAACATTATTAAATCGAAACCTTCCTTTTTCTCCAGGGAATCCTCTTTTACGATGATATGGTAGGTAGAATAGATCTAAGGAACCCAGTCCTGACAAAAACCAACTGAACTGAACCATTGGTTGTCCTAACTTTTCTTCCCCATCGAAACTTTTTAGGGCATCTGTTTGATTAACAATATCTACTAAATGAGAACTTTCTGTTACTCCCCAAAAAACTTTTTTGAAACCTATATTTAATTCCCAATTATTGTTAGCCTTTTGGTAATACATCTCTCTTAAATCCCAGTAAGTTCTATTTTTGTCTCTATCTAAATTAAAATAGATAGAGAAAATAAAATTTTCATAGCCTTCATTCCATTTAAATTTATAGGTTGGCTGGAAACTAAAAGATGGATAATAATTCAATTGATTTTCAAACTGAGGAGTATCGAAGAAATATCGACTTTCACGACTTAACTCCCACTCTTTCGAGATGTCGATTATGTCCTCCTGAGCAAACAGAAAAATACCATTCAAAAAAATAAAAACTACAATATGTGAGAATTTATTCATCTTGCAAAAACAAAGCCCCTATATGGGGCTATTTATTGTATTTATATAATTAATAAATTAGTTTGAAGATCTTCGCAAAGCAATTTCAGTAAAATCACTTTCTTTTAGATTTACTTCAAAGTTGTAATTTTCAAAAAACAGTTGTGTTTCTTTTTTACTTTGATGATTTACCATTTCGAACTTGCTAGCTCTCCAAAATTTATTTTTGTAAATTTTATAATCTAAATATGTCAAAGTTTTTAATAGTGCTCCTTTTCTATCGAAAAATTTAATGGTTTCTAAACGGTACCCCTTGGCTTTATTGTATACGGCTATTCTTTTTTTATAACCTGATTTAGGATCTACAGGATCTTGTTCAACATATAATAAGTCCCCATCTTGTTTTATGAACTTATAGGTGTTTTTTTCTAACTCGATAGATGAGAGGTCTTCGTATGCGAACTCACTTCCTACAAAAGGCCCTGACTTATTACTAGAAGAAATACGCTTTGTTCGCTGAATAGATGGCAAAAATAGCCATTGGTCATCTGCACCAACTTTATGAGTGAAAGTTAAGGTTGAAGTCCCTTTTATATCTTTTGGACTGGTAAAAATAATCATTGACTTATCTCCGTCTTCATCTAGTTCAAGTGTTTTATTGCTTAGTGTTCTTTCACTCACTTGTCCATTTTTATTTTTCAACACCATTTTCAAATCAACGCTAGAACTTCCAAAACCCCTATCAGCATCTATTGCTTTAGAAACAATTTGGTAGCCTTTTTCTTCAGCTGTTTGAGAAATGACGATTAGTGGAGAAATTAGTAATAGAGTAAAAATTAGTTTATTCATTTTTATAAATATAGTTATTAAATTATGCTTTTTTTAACATCGATTTTTCTTTATGCAATAACACAAGGATTGAAGGAAGTAGAATAAAATCGATCACCAGTGCAGAACTAATAATTACTACTGTAATCCTTGCCATATAGCTATTTAGTGCAAAGGGTGATGTGGAAAGTACTGTAAAACCTGCAACCAAAACAATTGTGGTGATGACCAAGGCTCTTCCAACTGTTTCAAAGGCATAAATTACAGAGTCCTTAGCATTATAGTTTAATTCCCTTCTTGCTCTTAGAAATTTACTCATGAAGTGAACAGTATCATCGACTATAATTCCCAATGTAATTCCAAAAACGACTACCATGCCCGTATTTATTTCGCCTAGATAAAGTGCCCAAAATCCAAAACCTACAATGACTGGTGCAAGGTTGGGAATCAAACTGATTGCCCCCATTTTAAAACTCTTTAGAGCAATCATCAAAACAAGTGAAATTAATAATAGAGCAATGATATTTCCTTTAATCATACCATCGGCTTGACGAAATCCTAGTTTTGCGAACATTACCGTAGGACTAACTCCTATTGCATGCATATAATCTGGAGTATTTTTTTTTAGCCAATTTTCAGCTCTTGTTGTGAATTCCAACATTTTCTTACTTCCTAGATTTTGCAGCACTACATTCAATCTAGTTTCCGATTTGTCAACATTTATTTGATTATTTAAATCCAAACCAAAAGGAAGAGAAAGTTCATAAAGCAACAAATACTGAGCTGCTTCCTGTCGGTTGGTAGGGACTTTATAGTATGATTCATCGTCACCGTGCATGGATTTATTTATCTTTCTGGTTACCTCAGCAAAAGAATTTACATGTATTACTTCCTCTTGTTGATTAAGCCATTTTTCAAAAGAATTTAATTTTTCTAAATAATCTGGGTTATTTATCCCACCACTTTCACCACTTCCAATAGAGAACTCTGCATTGTATATACCTGTAAGATTGTTATTTATAAAATCACTATCGGTTCTAAATTTTACCGTTTCATCAAAATAGTCAACAAAGCTATCATTGAAGACATTCTGAAGTGCAAGAAATGTCATAGATAAAATAAAGCAGGATGAAATTATGGTAAGACGTAAAGGTTGCGTTACAATTAATTGACCCAATTGGGTGTAAAAAGAAGTTTTTTGAACTAAAACCTCTTTCTTTGAGCCTCTCCAAATAGGGAAAATAGCCATCAAAGCAGGTAGGGTAGTAGTAGAGTATAAAAATGCCATACACATTCCAAATGCAGTAATATTTCCCAAATGCCAAAATGGTGGCACCTCACCAAAATTTAAAGTTAAAAATCCAACTACTGTAGTTAAACTAGTTATGAAAACTGGCATAAAATTGAGACGCATACTTTCAATAATTGCTTCATTTTTTTGATATCCTTCTTTTCTAAACTTTTGTAATAGAGTTACTAAGATGTGTATACTATCTGCAACAGCCAAAGTGAGAATCATGGTTGGAAAAACAGATGAAGGAGCTGTTAGTTTAATTCCACTTAAACCGATAAACCCTATAGCGCTCATAATTGAGAACATTACCACCACCAATGTGGCAAGAGTAGCAAAAATATTTCTTGTCAGTAGTAAGGTAACTGCAATTACAATCATAAACATGATTCCAATAAGTGCTAGATCATTTTGAGATGATTCAAAAAAGGCAGTACTCAAGGGAACATTTCCTGAAACGTAAACATCAAATTGAGAATGCTTTTCTTCAAATGCCGATATCATTGCTCGGTTGGCCTTAGTAATTTCTGGAATTTCTTTTGCACTGTCTAAACCAGGGAGGCGAACGGTTATGTTGATTGCTGCCACGCTTCCGTCTTCATTTATTAACCGGTGAACCAAAACGGGGTCGTTCAACGCAATATTTTTTATTTCTTCAACTTTTTCAGGGGTAAGATTTTCAGATTCATATGATAAATCTTCTACATATAAATCATCTCCTTCTGCACGTGTATGCTGATAATTCGTTAATGCATCGACTCGAGAGGAATAAGGGGTATTCCAAGCCTGTGCAGTTAATTCCTCTATAGCGATTAAGTTTTCCTTAGTAAAAACGTTTTTGTTTTTTGGAGCCAAAACCATAATAATATTATCAACTTTAGAGTACTTTTCCTGCAAAGCATCGAAAGCCTCCAATTCTGGATTTGATTTACTAAAGAAAACATGGTAGTCGCCATCAAATTCCATTTTACCCTGCGAGGCTAAGCTTAAAGCTAAGATGATTGAAAAAAGAAGTACGGTCCATTTGTTTTTTACCACAAAATGACCCCATTTTTCTGCGAAAGATTTTTTGATTTGGTTCATAGTTAATAAGCTTATACAAAGTTAATTTTTTAAAGGTTACCTAATGTAACTAACAAACATTTTTTAATAATTTTTTTGTAATTTGTTTAAACGATGAGTAATAAAAAGACTTCATCTTGTCACATAACCAATGTGATGAAGATTTTAGGAGGTAAATGGAAACTACCAATACTTTACAGATTAATGGAAGGTAAAATGCGTTTTTCTGCTTTATCTGAACTTATCCCCAATCTCTCACGAAAGGTTTTGTCTGACCAACTTAAACAGTTGGAAAAAGATGGCTTAGTGATTAGAAAAAAATACAGTCAAATTCCTCCTAGGGTAGAGTATTCTCTAACAAAACATGCAGTTAAATTAAGACCAATCATTGAGTTTTTATCGGGTTGGAACCAAGAAATCTCTGAGACAGATTAATTAATTTTTTCAAAAAAATCTTTCATAAACTAAATTTCATTTTACACAAAAGTAATTGCATACCCCTCTTTTCCTGCGCGACCTGTTCTTCCTATTCTATGGATATAACTCTCCTTTGAGCTTGGAACTCTATAATTGATCACATGTGTTATGTTATCAATATCTATTCCCCGAGAGGCAACATCTGTGGCAACTAGAACTTGAATGTTTTCGGATTTAAATTTTTGAATTGCCTTCGAACGGTATTGTTGGGACTTGTCACCGTGTATCTCATCTACTTTAATCTGGAGTTTTTTTAATTGACGACAAAGTTTCGAAACCTGTCTTTTTGTTTCTGAAAAAATGAGAACTTTTTTAAAGGCTTTTTTACTTAGAAGATCTACTAAGATTGCAATCTTTTCATCATCGCCTTTTGTTTTTATAACCTCTTGATAAATATTGTCAGTATTTGCCTGTCCATCTGAAACCCTAACTCTTTCATAACCATTGACAATACCATTGATAATACCCTGCTGTTTTGTATTTTCAGTAGCTGAAAAAAGAATCGTTTGTCTCCTTTTGTGCATTTGACCAATGATTTTTTGTACTTCATGAAGAAAACCCATATCAAGCATGGTGTCAAACTCATCCAAAACCAAGTTTGAAAAATCATTTAGCTTTAGAGCGCGTCGATTTATCATATCATTGATTCTTCCAGGTGTACCTATTATTATATGATTGATTCTTCTAAGTTTATCTAAATCTTTATTGATGCTGGTTCCTCCAATAAAACAACTACTGTAAATTTTTAATCCTTTACTTAAGCTCTTGAACTCCTGTTCTACTTGTTGAGCTAATTCACGGGTAGGAACCAGGACAAGTGATTTGTTATTGTTTTTATTTACAATCAATCTATTGATGATAGGGATCAGGAAAGCTCCTGTTTTTCCTGTACCTGTATTGGCAATCCCAATAACACTTTTGCCACTAGATAGAAACTCAAAGGTTTTATCCTGAATCTCGGTAGTAAATTCATAACCTTTTCTTTTGATTTTTTCCTGGAGGCGAGGATGGATATCAAGCTCCTCAAACGTCCGAGTCTCGATTTCCTTTACCCCTTCTTTAACCTTAATGGTTTTGTTGACAAAGGTACTTGGATCTAGGTCTGATTTTTTGAATCCACTACCAGATCTTCCCCTAACTCTAACTCTATTGTTTGACTTTTTGTTTCTTCCTGGTCTTTGAGAGGTATCTTTTCTTTTTCGATTTTCTCTCGAATCACTTTTTTTGATGTCTCCACTTGAATTTCTTCTTGAAGGACTTCTTTCAGATCTATTAGAAGATTTACTATTACTATCTTTTCTAGTTCTATTTTTTTCTCGTGGGTGATAACTTTTTTTGTTTTTTCTTCTCATGTTGATGGGTAAATGGTGCCCTGAAATTTTACTAAAAAGAAATTCCTTTTTTTGGCTTTATTTACACTAAATGAGGAAAGATCAAAAACTATTAGTCATCTCAATTCAATGCGCGTGCAAACATAGTGTTTTATATTTATTGATTTTTAAAAATTGGATTTATTTGATCCTCTTGATGCAAAGAATTAAGAATCCTCAACTAATTTGTGAGTTATCGTATGGCTATTAATTACAATTATATAATACTCTTGCACCCATTTATCAAAGCTGACGGTTACTTATTATGTTTACTAAAAAAAACTCTTTAATTTGAATAGGGATTAAACACAATAATTTCACCCACTTTATCTAGTTCATAACACTTCGTTTCCTCGTAAGCTCTTAAAACTTAAATAATCCTATAATTAATTTAAGGATTTCCCACCTTTTTCTCCAGTACGAATTCTATATGCCTGCTCAACAGGAGATATAAAAATTTTTCCATCGCCAACTTGATCAGTAGCTGCTGACTTCAATATCGCATCAATTGTTTTTTCAACAAATTCATCATTGACCACAATAGAAAGATAACGCCGTTGTATTTCCGAAGTACTGTATGTAATCCCTCTATAGACGTGCCCCTCTTTTTCGTTACCAACTCCAGTAACATCCCAGTAACTAAAGAAATTAACATCCACATTATGTAAGGCTTGTTTGACTTCGGTAAATTTTGATTTACGGATTATTGCTTCAATTTTTTTCATTGTTTATATTTTAATTATTCGTTAGAGTATGATTTAACGCCGAAGGAAACTGAATCAATTCCCGCTTCCTCTTCTTGGCTTGTAATTCTAATACCAACTGTCATTTTCAATATTTTCATCAATATGAAAGTAATGCTGAATGAAAAGATTATGATGGTAAAAACACCTATTGTTTGCGTGATAAGCAAATTAGTGGAACCGCCAAAAAAAAGTCCACCTTCACTGGCGAAAAGACCCACTGCAATTGTTCCAAAGAGCCCATTAATTCCATGAACGGCAATTGCACCTACTGGGTCATCTATTTTCATTTTATCAAAAAACAAAACTGCTACATCAACAAGTATTCCTGCAATAAAACCAATTATAATTGCAGACAAGGGGTCAACTACATTACAGCCTGCTGTAATTGAAACAAGTCCAGCTAAAACACCATTGATAACCATTGTAATATCTATTTTTCCATGAGAATAATAAGTGTAAAACATTGTAGCAATTCCACCAGATGCAGAGGCTAAAAAGGTATTGACAACAACAGAGCCAATTAATTCCCAATTTCCAACCGCTCCCAAAGTAGAGCCAGGGTTAAAACCAAACCACCCAAACCACAAGATAAACGCCCCAACAGATGCCAATGGTAAATTATGGCCTGGTATTGTATTGGGAGTTCCATCCTTTGAATATTTTCCAATTCTAGGTCCTAGAACCATGGCTGCAGCAAGTGCAGAAAATCCACCCATTGCGTGAACAGCAGCCGAACCAGCAAAATCGTTAAAACCTCTGACAGCTAACCATCCTTGAGGGTTCCACACCCAATTGGCTATTAAAGGATACATAAATCCACAAAAACAGATAACCAATATCGCATATGACCACAGTTTCATCCTTTCTGCCAAAGCACCTGATACTATTGAAATTGCAGCAATAGCAAATCCCAGCTGAATAAACCAAAATAATTGATTTGAGACCGAAAGCCCAAGCCCCAAATCTCTTTCTATTATTCCAAAGTCAAACGCTACCCAACCATTTGATACACCATAGGCAATTCCAAAACCTAAGACAAAAAAAGCAATACCCCCAAAAGTTATATCGATAATAACTTTGGCAATTATACTCATTGCATTTTTTGCTCTTATAAAACCTGCTTCAAGAAGCGCAAACCCAGCTTCCATAAAAAATATAAGTGCTGCGCATAATGCAACCCATACAGTATTTATGGCAAAAATATGTTCATTAAGTAATCCACTTATATCCTCCATTTGTTTGTTTTTATTATTTCAATTAAATATAGTGAATATAATTTTGGACGAATCTAAAAGGTAAATTGTTGATAAATAAACTTCAAAAATTATTGCATAATCGAATTTAAAAATTCATTAAAAGTTGTTAGTCATTAATGTCGTGAGGATTAAGTTTTTATTTAAATCGTTATATTGTGAATTATTAAATAGATATAAATTAATAACATCAAATTGAATCTATATAGTTTATAATTAACAAATAATATTTTGCTGTAAACTGAGTCAAATGTCTAAAAATTGGTTTCTAAACAAGGAGATATTTAAAAATAAATTACAATACTATCTACTTAAAATTGCCCCTAAGGGGTTTGTCATAACAATAGAATTAAAAAACAATATAAAATACAAACTAAGGGGAAGATTTGCAGATAAAACTGTCTTGAAAGAAGTTTGGTTAAAAAATATTTACAATCAATTTGGGGTGAAAGTAGAAGATGGCGATTTAGTTATTGATATTGGAGCTCATATAGGAATATTTAGTACTTATGCAGCAGAAAAAAATAAGTCTGGAAAAATTTTTTCTTTTGAGCCTTTTCATGATAACTTTAAAAGATTAAAATTCCATAAAAACTTAAATAAAAAATCAAACATTAAATTATTAAACTTAGGTGTTGCAGGAGAAAATGAAAAAAAATCTTTTTATATTAATTCAAAGAATTCCGGTGGCCATTCTTTTATAAAAAATGTTGACAGAAAAAAGGAAGTTGAAATTGAGACCATTAGATTAAGTGATTTTTGTAAGAAAGAAAAAATAAAAAATATTGATTTTTTGAAAATTGATTGTGAGGGAGCTGAGTTTGAAATATTCCAAAAAGATGAATCATTCCTAAAGATTGTTAAAAAAATAATTATTGAATGTCACCCTGTTAAAGGGGAAAGTGTATTTTCTATATTAAGTATATTGAAAAAATATAATTTTACAATTTATAATGAACATGAAATACTATCTGATAATAAATTGAATATGATCTATGCATCAAAA
>CENF01041062.1_pt1 | contig 11294 bp, 15 predicted proteins | sample 361291 | NCBI WGS metagenome assembly CENF01 (sample SAMEA2619399, study PRJEB7988) | marine metagenome | isolation source: saline water (ENVO:00002010), including | reverse complement strand
TTTAAATTTATTAGCCATTATATTGATTTGTGTGATATTAAATGCTTCCCTTTAATAGGTTTTGTTAAGTTGCCCACTAATTGTCCACATGCGCCATCCACCTCATCGCCACGCGTGATTCTTAAGGTTGTAATGTATCCATTCATAATTAGATAATCTTTAAAGATTTTAATTTTGTTATTACTAGGCCTCTCATAGTCCGATCCATCAAAGCTATTAAAAGGTATTAAATTTATCTTACAAGAAATAGATGACAAAAGTTTTGTTAATTTCTTTGCATGGCTTATAGAATCATTCACTCCTTTTATAAGAATGTATTCGATAGTAATAGTCCTTTTATTGTCGTATTTTTTTAGATAATCCTTACAAGCCTGTATCAATAAATTTATAGGGTATTTGCTGTTAATGGGTACTATCTCATCTCTTAATTTATCATCAGCTGCATGAAGAGAAATTGCCAAAGAAACATCTATTTCTTCAAATAATTTTTTAATATTAGGAACTATTCCTGATGTACTAATAGTAATCCTTTTTCTTGAAAGTCCATATGCTAACTGGTCTTTCATGATCTTTGCTGACTCAATGACAGCATCAAAATTCAAAAGAGGTTCACCCATACCCATAAAAACTACATTTGTAATTTGTTTTTTATTTTTTTTATGAAAGTTTGATAGCCAAAGTTGGCCAATAATTTCATCACTTTCAAGATTCTGATCAAAACCTTGGGCTCCAGTGGCACAAAAAGTACATTGAAGCGCACATCCTGCTTGAGATGAAACACATAATGTTCTTCTTTTCTTCTCAGGTATTTCTACCATTTCTATCATAGAGCCTGATTCAAGCTCAATTAGATACTTTATAGTACCATCCTCAGAGACGTGCTCTTCATAAATAGTGGGAGGTTTTATATAGGCGATTGATTTAAGCTTATTTCGTAGATCTTTATTAAGATCTGTCATTAAGTCAAAGTCTATAATACCTTTTTGATGAACCCATTTTAAAATCTGTTTTGCTCTAAATTTCGGCTGATTTATTTCTAAAAAAAAGCTTTCAAGCGACTTTAAAGAGTAACCTAAAAGATTCTTTTTAACTTGCAATTTATTTATTCAATATTTCTTTTGATGAAAAGAAATACTCAATCTCCCTTTTTGCACTATTAGCTGAATCTGAACCATGAACAGCATTAGCATCGATGCTTCTTGCAAAATCTGCTCGTATTGTTCCTTCCGCAGCTTCTTGAGGATTGGTCGCTCCCATCAGATCTCGATTTTTTTGAATTGCATTTTCTCCCTCAAGCACTTGAACAAATACTGGGCCTGAGGTCATGAAATTTTTTAGATCAGCAAAAAAAGGTTTTCCGTCATGTTCAGCATAAAACCCTGATGCAAGTTCATCTGAAAGAAGAATTAATTTGCCAGCAACTAAATATAGACCGTTCTCCTCAAATCTAGAGATAATCTTTCCAATTAAATTTTTACTTACTGCATCTGGTTTTATTATTGATAAAGTTTGTTCTATAGCCATGTTTGAGTCCTAAATTTATACGCTATTATATTAGAGTTATTTATATTCTTCTATCCAATACATCTGAATAGCTTCAAGAATTTTTTCGTTAGATTTCTTTGGATCGCCTGCAAAATTATCCAGTTCACATATTTTTTTATATAAATCTGGAAAACTTATCCATTGAGGATCAATTTCAGGAAATTTATCACTTAATTCAATAGCAATTTCTAGAACATCTACCCAGTCAATCTTTTCCATCAGTGATCCTCAGAAACCATATTTATATTATATTTTGGTAGTTCTATTTCGATTTCTTCATCCTTGGGTGGAATGGTCTGACAACTTAACCTTGAAGTTTGTTCAAGACCCCATGCCTTATCTAGCAAGTCTTCTTCTATGTCACTGGCCTCATCAAGAGTTTCAAAACCCTTTCTTACAATACAATGACATGTTGTACATGCACATGACATTTCACAAGCATGCTCGATTTTTATATTATTTCTTAGGGCAGCTTCACAAATGGTTTCTTTTGGAAGAGATTCGATTTCAGCTCCATTAGGACAGATTTCCTTATGAGGCCATATCTTAATTTTTGCCATAATTTATATAGTAAAACTTTCGCCACATCCGCAAACAGCTTTAGCATTCGGATTTATAAACTTAATTCCTTTATTTAAGCCATCATCCTGGTAATCGATCAAGCTCCCTTTCAAAAAATTAAAGCTATCAGAGTCAACAAAGATTTTGCAACCTTCTTTTTCAAAAGTTATGTAGTCATCAATAATTTCATCAACAAAACCAAAAGTATATTCATATCCTGAACAACCAGCTTTTTTAATACCTATTTTAACTCCTTCTCCCTTGCCTCTATTATTAAGAGCTTTTATGAAATGCTGAACAGCACTATTAGAAAAGTTTAGCCCTGATGATGTAATGTTATTCATAAAATTATTGTTTGGATTCATAATCCTCTATAGCTTGCTTGATTGAATCTTCAGCAAGAACAGAACAATGAATCTTTATTGGAGGAAGTTCTAAAGCTTCAACAATTTCAATATTCTTTATAGCCTTTGCTTCTTCAAGGGTTTTTCCAATTAACATCTCAACTAATTCACTCGATGATGCGATTGCTGAGCCACATCCATATGTTTTAAATTTAACATCTTTGATGATATGAGTGTTTCCTTTAGCTTCACATTTAATTTGAAGTTTCATTACATCTCCACAAGCAGGCGCGCCTACCATGCCTGTTCCTACATTTGCTTCCTTTGGATCAAATTTGCCAACTTTAAATGCCTGAGGATTGTTAAGTGTGTTCTCAAATTTTTCTACTACTTTTTTACTGTACGCCATATTTTTCTCCTAGTGCAAATTCCATTCAACTGTATCTAAATCAATCCCATCAAGATGCATCTCCCACAATGGTGAGAGCTCTCTTAGTCTGTCAACTACATTTCCTAATATTTCCAAAGTTTTTGTAACATCTTCGTCTTCAGTAAACCTTCCAAATGAAAATCTGATTGAGCTATGTGCTAGCTCATCTTTTCTTCCTAAGGCTCTTAGGACATATGAAGGCTCAAGACTTGCAGAGGTGCAAGCTGACCCTGATGAAACAGCAACATCTTTTAATCCCATTATTAAAGATTCGCCTTCAACAAAATTAAAGCTTACATTCAAAATGTTCGGAACTTTGTTGTTCAAATCTCCATTGATATAAACGTGATCTATTTCTTTAACTTTTTCTAAAAATTTTTCATGAAAAATAGATATCTTAGTGCAGTCATTCATCATTTCTTCATTTGCTATTCTAAATGCTTCTCCCATGCCTACTATTTGATGAGTTGGCAAAGTGCCGGATCTCATACCACGCTCATGACCGCCTCCATGTATTAATGCTTCTAATCTTACTCTAGGCTTCCTTCTAACATAAAGAGCACCAATACCTTTTGGTCCATAGGTTTTATGAGCTGAGAAAGACATTAAGTCGACCGGTGTGTTCATTAAATCAATACTTACCTTTCCAGTGCTTTGAGCAGCATCAACATGAAAAAATGCTCCATTTTTTCGAGCTATATCTCCAATTTGAGATAAATCGTTAACAGTACCTAACTCATTATTAATATGCATAATAGATATTAATATGGTCGAATCTTTTATAGCTGATCTAACTGCATCAGGGCTTATGATTCCACCCTCGTCGGGGTCTAGATATGTAACTTCAAAACCTTCTCTTTCTAGTTGTCGACAAGGATCTAAAACTGCTTTATGTTCAATTTTTGACGTAATTATATGGTTTCCTTTAGATTTATAGAATCTTGCTATTCCCTTTATGGCAAGATTGTCAGCTTCTGTAGCCCCAGAAGTCCATACTATCTCACGAGGATCGCAATTAACTAAGTTTGCTACATGTGATCTTGCTTCCTCAACTGCCTCGTCTGCTTTCCAGCCAAATTTATGAGATCTAGAGGCAGGGTTTCCAAACTCTCCTTCAGGCGTTAAAAATTCCATCATTTTGGATGCAACTCTAGGATCTACTGGGGTTGTGGATGCGTAATCTAGGTATATAGTTGATTGTGTGCTGTTCATCTAATTTATCTCTTTAACCTTTATATAAGGGTTATTATTTGTTTCTACAAGATTATTTATAGTAATTTTTTCTAAATAACCATCGACCAACACATTTAGCTCATGCCACAAATCATGTGTACTGCATTTTTTACCATTATGACAAGCTGATGTGCCATTGCACTTAGTAGCATCTAGAACTTCGTCTACTGCATACATCACCTCTTTAATTGAAATATTAGCAGGGTCTTTGGCGTACATATAACCACCATTTCTACCTCTAATACTTTTTACAATTCCAGCTATTCTAAGCTTTCTGAAAATTTGCTCTAAGTATGTGATTTCTATATTTTGATTTACAGAAATATCACTTAAAGATACCGGTCCAGAAGATTGCAAAAAGCTCAATTCAGTAAGTGCGCTAACAGCATATCTGCTTTTTGTTGTTAATCTCACGAGTGGATTATAAATACTTGACTAATTTAGTCAAGTTTCAATCTTCATGCCAAGTCTATCAGCAACTTGATGATAAGACTCTACAACGCCTCCTAGGCCCTGACGAAATCTATCTTTATCCATCTTTTTCATTGTCTTAGAATCCCATAACCTACATCCATCAGGTGTGAATTCATCAGCTAAAATAATTTTGTCTTTGTAAACACCATATTCAACCTTAAAATCTACTAATATTAAACCGGAATCTAAAAAGAGTTTTGATAACACCTCATTTACTTTATATGTTTGTTTTTTCATCTCTTGTATTTGTTCGTTATTAGCCCAACCAAATGAAATAATGTGCTCATCATTAATTAGCGGATCGCCTAAATCATCATCCTTTAAAAAGAATTCAAATAATGGACTTTCTAAAACTAATCCATCTTCTGTACCTAATCTCCTACAAATTGATCCAGACGCTCTATTCCTAATTACACATTCAATTGGAAACATATCAAGTTTGTATACTAACGAGTCAGTGCTATCAAGAATTTCAACAAGATGGGTTTTAACTCCATTTTCTTCTAAATGCTTCATAATAAAAGCATTAAACTGGTTATTTACAGAACCTTTGCCAAGCAAAGCTTCTTTCTTTTTTCCATCAAAAGCAGAAGTGTCATCACTAAAATGCATAATCAGATGATCTTCATTGTCAGTTGTAAACATTGATTTTGCTTTGCCTTTTGTTATTTCCTTTATTTTTTTCATTAGCTTAAAGACTCGTTAATTTTTGATAAAAGTTTTTCAGAATCCTCAATATTACCATTTTTTGAAACAGCTCTTACAAATGTTTTACCATTTTCTTCTATTATTGTTATTTCAAATTGTGCTTCTTGACCAAAAGCTTTTTCTTGAGAGTCTTCGTTGTTGTTTCCTCCTCCGAACAAACCAAATAAGCCTCTTTCATTTTCTTCAGCATAACTTACAAAAAATATACCATTACTCCTATCTCTATCATTAGTGACAATTTCAGCAGCAATTAGAGCTCTACTAACCGAAGACCAAGCGCGGTCAAAACTCAAATCTAAAGCAATAACTGTCTTTCCGTCTTCTGTAAAAATATTAGCTTTCTTCATTTCATTCAAATTTTGTGCTGCTAAAGAAGTGCCTGAAAAATTACTAATTGATTCAGCAAAATATTCGACTATTTTTTCTAACTCTGTTTGCACGAATTCAGGGTTGCTTTCAATATCACCTGTATCTTTATTAATTTGATATAAAAATATTTCTGTTGAAGCTTCTTTAATTCCATGCTCCACTTTCATTTGAAGTTTTGTATTAATATCAAAATCTATTTCAATTTCTCCAGAGATAGGATCTGCATTAATAACTTCATATGTAGAGGTATCCCAATAATTTTTAGATATCGGCCATGATGTAGATGGTAAAGTTTCTATATATATCCACATCAATTCACCAAGCCTTCTTAATTGAACTGAACTATTTCCAGATGAAGCAAATATCTGTCTAGGTTTAGGAACTTCTAACGAACCATCAATATCTGCAAGATCATTTACTGGATAATGATTTTCTGAGTTAGGAGCTGAAAGTGAGCCTGGCAAGGCAACGTCTTCTTCAACCTTCTCTTCTAGAAAGTCATATTTTTTATCAGGAAAATAACCATCAGGCCCATTAATTAATGAGCATGAATTTATAAATAAAGATATTGCAAGAATTGAATAAAATTTTTTCATAATATCTTTAATTTTAACATCTCAGAGAGAATATTTTTATGATATTTTTCATCGAGCTCTAAAAGAGGGAGTCTTATTGAATTTTCTATTAAATTCATTTTATACAACATCCATTTGACTGGGGATGGATTGGATTCAATAAACAATAAATCATAAAATTTTTGATATCTCTCATTAATATCTTTAGCATGCTCAAGGTTATCTTTATATTCATTGCAGATTTCTGAAATTATATTTGGAATAATATTTGCTGCAACTGATATTACGCCATGACCTCCTGAACTAAGCAGATTTAAAAAAGATGCGTCATCTCCTGAAAAGATTAAAAATTCTTCAGAACATTCTTCAGAAATTTTAATTAATTCATTAACTCTTTCTGTATTATCTAGAGCTTCCTTTATCCCGATGATGTTTTGATGTTTGGATAGAATCTTAACAGTTTCAGGTAATATATCGCATGCAGTTCTAGATGGGACATTGTAGAGAATTTGTTTGATATCGCATGAATCAGCAATCTTTAGGTAATGCTCTAAAAGTCCCTTTTGGCTAGGCCTGTTGTAATAAGGAGTTACAAGTAACGAAAAATCTGCTCCAATTCTTTTAGATTCAGTTGTGGTTTCTATTGCTTGAGCAGTAGAGTTTGATCCTGAGCCAGCAATTACAGGAATTCTTCCGTTAACGCATTTAACAGTATGCTCAATAACCCTTAAGTGCTCATCAATCTTTAATGTGGCAGATTCACCTGTAGTTCCAACCGAGACAATTCCATGAGTTCCATTAATTATATGCCACTCAATTAAATTTTCTAACGAGTTAAAATCAACATCACCACTTAAATTCATCGGTGTTACTAGTGCTACTAAACTTCCACTTAACGCTTGCATCATTTATAAAATAAGTAAAAATATGACTATACACTATTTTTAAATAGAACTTACATAAGGAGAAATAATGGTTAAAAAACTAGAAGGGAAAAAATGTCCTAATTTTCAAGGAGAATGTACAAGCGGGTTAACTCTTTCAAATAAAGATTTTGTTGGCAAAAATTTAGTTATTTATTTTTATCCTAAAGATAGCACTCCAGGATGCACAACTGAGGGCAATGAATTCACTGATAACTATAAAATATTTAAAAAATTAGGTACTGAAATTTTAGGCGTATCAAGAGATAGCATTAAGTCTCATGAAAACTTTAAATCTAAGCAGTCATTTCCGTTCGAGCTTTTATCAGATGCTGATGAAAAAATGTGTAACGATTTTGATGTTATGAAAATGAAATCCATGTATGGAAGAGAGTATATGGGGGTTGATAGATCAACTTTTTTAATTAATAAGAAGGGTAATATCATTAGAGAATGGAGATCTGTAAAAGTCAAAGGACATGTTGATGAGGTTTTGACTGCAGTGAAAGAGCTCTAATAAATTTCTACTAATAAATCTGATTTATTAGTAATACTACCCCTAATCATACCATCTGTATTAAATGGGGTTGATATATTAGCATCTTTATCAATAGCGATTAGGCCCCCAGAACCCCCTACTTTCATCAATTCATCAATCACATCTTCTGATGATTGTTCTAGTGACTGATTTAAGTATTCCATCCTAGTACAAACTTCTTTTGCAACTTGAAATTTAATAAAAAACTCTCCGTGTCCAGTTGAAGAAACTCCGCAAACGTCATTTTGAGCCCATGTGCCAGATCCTATAATTGGTGTATCGCCAACCCTTCCTGGCATTTTATTTGTCATTCCTCCAGTAGAAGTGGCTGCTGCTATATTCCCTTCTTTATCAAGAGCAACAGCGCCAACGGTTCCAATCCTGTCTTGAATTAAAGTATTTTGAGAAATTCTATTTTTTGCTTTTCTTAATCTTTTTAAATTCTTCTCTGAATGAAAGTAACTTGGGTCTACAATCTGCTCTCCAATATCTTTTGCAAATAACTCAGCACCATCACTTACAAGAAGAACATGTTCTGTTTCTTCTAAAACTTTTCTAGCTAAACTTATAGGATTTTTAATGGTCTTAACTGATGCAACAGCTCCTGCAGATCTATCTAAACCGAACATAATTGAGGCATCCATCTCTTGAATTTCTTCAAAAGTATATACAGAGCCTCTTCCAGCATTAAATAATGGTGAGTCTTCAAACTCAGAAACAGCAAACTCAACTGCATCAAGACTTGATCCGCCATTTTTAATAATTTCATATGCTGACATAAGGGTTTGTGATACTTTTTTTTCTATTTCTTGTTGTTGTTCATCACTTAGATTTGATAAAACTCCAGCACCACCATGAACAACGATTCCAAAACTTTCATCAGCCATCAAAAAATTATAACTAAGTAATAAAATGAGGCAAAGCTTGTTAATCATTTGAAGTTGAAACCCCGGGCCACGAGTTCCACACAGCTTTAATTAAAGTTGCCAATGGTATAGAAAAGAATACACCCCAAAAACCAAACATACTTCCAAATAAGAAAACTGCGAAAATAATTAACAAGGGATGAAGTTTGACAGCTTCTGAAAAAATAATTGGTACTAATATATTTCCATCAATAAACTGAAGCAAAAGATATAGACCGATTAATAGATAAAACTGTGAGCCAAAGCCGCCTAAATCTACTAGGCCAACAATAACTACTGGAATCGTTACAACAAAAGCGCCAACATATGGAATTAAGACAGAGACACCAACCAAAACAGCTAAGAGTGCTGAATAACTTAATCCAAATGAATAAAACAATATCGCTGCGAGCAAGCTGACTACGATTATTTCAAGTGCCTTGCCTCTAATATAGTTGCTTAATTGAATATCCATTTCAGACCATACTTGAGATAACATTATTTTATCTCCAGGAATTATTTTTCCTAACCCGTTAATAATATTCTTTCTATCAAAAAAGAAAAAATATACCAATATTGGAAATAAAATAATGTATAGGAGAACTGAAATAGTGCTTTGTATACCAGCTATAGAAGACATAACAAGATTTTCTACAAGATCTTCTGATTCAATAATAGACAACAATTCAGTTTGAACAGATTGAAAAAATACTGATATTTGTTCAGAGCTGACAAGGTCTGGATATTTAGTAGAAAGACTATCAATAAATACTGTAAATTTGTTATATGAATCTGGTAGAGCCAATACAAATGATTCAAGCTGAACATATATTAATGGTATTAACCATATAAACATTCCTGCACCAACAATAATAAATATCGAGAATGCAAAAATTGCTGATAATGATTCAGATATATTATATGACTGTATCTTCTTTTTAAGCCCTACTAGCAGATATGCGACAACTATACTGATAATAAATGGAGTTAAAATAGCAGCAAAAAAACTAAATAATATTAATATAAATACAATAAACAAAGAAAATATAACAGTTTCTTCGTTATTAAATATTCGTTTAAATAAATTGTTTAAATGTTTTATCATTGTTTCTATAGATACATTATATATAAGATTTGACATAAAACTGTCAATCAGGTCAATTGTATAAGAAATAGTTAAATGCTGAACTTTATTTATGTTTGTATGTTCTAAGTTAAAATCATGATAATTATGTTAAAAATTCGAACTTATCTTTTAATAACTAGTTTTCTTATATTTGCTACAAATTTTAATGCTGATGAAAAAATTTCTAATGAAATCTTGTTGCCAGAACTTGGTGATAGAGTCTCAGGAGCTGTTTCAAGAGCACAGGAAAAATTAATTGGTGAAATTGTTCTTGAACAAATCTATTCACAGGCCCCATTAATATCTGACCCGCTTTTATTTGAATATACAGAACATCTTATATATAGATTATCTGAATATAGTCAGGTGGAAGATAGATATTTCAATATTTTATTAATTGATGATAGTTCATTAAATGCTTTTGCAGCACCTGGAGGTATTATTGGCATAAATGGTGGATTATTTCTTCACGCTGATAATGAGGGGCAATTTGCATCTGTTCTTGCTCATGAATTAGCTCATCTAAGCCAAAGACACTTTGCTAGAAATGTTCTTAAATCACAAGATAGTAATTTAGCATCTGCATTAGTAATGGTATCTTCTATTGCAATAGCATTAATTAGCAATAATCCCAATGCTATTTCGGTTGGTCCTGCCTTTCTTCAGTCACAAAACTTAAGATATAGTCGTTTGTTTGAGAAAGAAGCGGATAGAGTTGGTTTTGTTAATTTGGTTAACGCCGGATATAACCCAAAATCAATGGGTGAAATGTTTGAAAATATGAATGATATTAGAAGATTGTCTGGAGACTTACCTCCTGAATTCCTATTAACACATCCTCTTTCATCCTCAAGAATTAGTGATGCATTTAATGCAGCAGAAGGTATTTCAGAGGAAGGAACAAAACAAGATTCTTTAGAATTTGGTCTTATGAAAAAAAGATTAGAAATTTATTATGAAAATATACCTTCAAACTCATTGAGAATTTTTACTGCAAAGGTAAATGAAGACCCTTCCGATGTAAACATTTATGGCTTAGCGCTTGCTCATGAAAAAAATAACAATTTTAATGAAAGCCTTAAAATGTTAGATAAATTAATTCAAAAATATCCTAAAAATCTTGTTATCAATACAACTAAAGTAGATATTCTTAGATCTAATGGAAAGCTAGATGAGGCTATTGTATTAGTAAACCAATTTTTAGAAATTTCACCAAAGAATTATCCTTTATCTATTTCTAAATCTAGGATACTTCTTGAGATGAAGAAATACTTTGAATCTGAAGAAATTATAAGAGACCAACTTTTAAGAAAAAATGATGATCCTGAATTGTGGTTATTGTTGTCTGAGATTCAGAGGAGTAGTAAAAATATAATTGGGTATCATCAAAGCAGAGCTGAGTATTTTCTTCTCCTTGGTCAAAATGAAAAAGCCTTAAATCAGCTTGAGTTTGCTTTACAGCTAACTCAAAATAATTTTCAGGTTTCTGAAAGCATAATGACTAAAATAGTAGAAATAAAAAAAGAGTTAAATGAATCTAGAGGCCTTTAGTTTTTGAGTCCT
>CENF01063851.1_pt1 | contig 11321 bp, 7 predicted proteins | sample 361291 | NCBI WGS metagenome assembly CENF01 (sample SAMEA2619399, study PRJEB7988) | marine metagenome | isolation source: saline water (ENVO:00002010), including | reverse complement strand
TCTTCGAAAAAAGATGATATTATTTTAGATCCATTTTTTGGCACCGGAACCACTGGTGCGGTTGCGAAGAAGCTAGGAAGAAATTTTATAGGACTTGAAAGAGAAGATATTTATATAAATGCTGCAAAAAAAAGAATAAAAGAAATAGACTCGCCAGACGAACAATTTTTATCAACCACAGTTTCGAAGAAAACCCAGAAAAGAGTCCCATTTGGTAGTTTAGTTGAGAATGGTTTAATTAAACCTGGAGCAGTCTTGAGGGGGCCAAAAAGTCTTAAATCTAAAAAATTTATGGCCACTGTACGAGCGGATGGAAGCTTATCAATGAATGGTGAAAGTGGATCTATTCATCAAATGAGTGCTAAAGTTCAAGGTAAGGAGACTTCAAATGGATGGACTTTCTGGCACCTGGAAAAAGAGGGTAAGCTTGAATTAATAGATGATTTGCGAACTGAATTTTTGAGTATAAATAATACAAATTAGTTAAAATAAGAAGAAAAATAAAAAGAAAACTAATAAACCAATAGAGTTGTTTGACTTAAAGATAGAGTGGCAAATTTCAGGGTTATCAATATCAAGTAAATAAATTTGTCTAATTAAATGAAAGCCAATGATCGCAAGAAGTGAGAAACTTAACCATCTATTCATTGGGTCTAGGCTAATTAATAAAAATGAAATTGAAATAAAAAAAATTGAATAAAAAATTGAAATTGCAGGCTTAGATTTTTTTCCTAAAAATATAGCTGAAGATTTAAGCCCAAGAAATTCATCATCAATTTTATCTTGATGAGCATATATTGTGTCATAGCCAACTGTCCAAAAAATACAACCTAAATATAGAGCGATGCAATAGATTGAAAAGCTACTTGTAACAGCCGTCCACCCTATTATTGCACCCCAGTTAAAAGTTAAACCTAAAAAAATTTGGGGCCACCAGGTTATTCTTTTCATCAATGGATAAATTACGATTGGTATGATTGATAAAATACCTATAAAGATGGTTAGAGAATTAAATTGTATTAAAATTAAAAATCCAGCAACTAATTGAAAAAATAAAAAAAATAAAGCAGCTTTAGAAGATATATTGTTGGAAGCTAATGGGCGATCTTTTGTTCTTTCAACTTTAGAGTCATATTTTTGATCTAAGAAATCATTCCAAGTACAACCTGCCCCTCTCATTATTATTGAGCCGATAATAAAAAATATTATATATTCAATTTCCAAAGATTTATTAGAAAAAAAAGTGGCAGCTAGATAAGACCAAAGGCATGGCCACATTAGTAATTTAAAACCAATGGGCTTATCATACCTTGCGAGTTCATAAAAAGGCTTAATTTTTATTCTAAAATTATAAAATAAATTCGTTAAATTAATCATATTATTTCTCTTTTAATATCTGTTAACATGCTATTTTTTTAAAGGAAATATAATCATTTAATAACAAAGGAAAAAATGAAGAAAAATCTCAGAATATATTCAACAGAAAATCTTAAAAAAGGAAAATTAACTTTAAATAAAAAACAATCTCATTATTTGAAGAATGTTATGCGTCTAGAGTTAGAAGATAAAATTTCGATTTTTAATGAAAAAGATGGGGAGTGGTTTGCTTCAATTATTTCTATAAGAAAGAATGAGTGTTCTATTTTAATAGAAGATTTTATAAAAGCTTCCGATATTTTTTATGATGTTTGGCTCTTATTTGCACCTATAAAGCAGGCCCGATTAGATTATCTTTCTCAGAAAACTTGTGAGATGGGGGTTAAAAAATTATTTCCAATTTTTACTGAGTACACACAAGTTAAAAAAATTAATATAGATAGGATTAGGTCAAATCTAATTGAAGCTGCCGAACAATGTGACTTTAATAATATACCTGAGGTAAGTGAGGCTATAAATTTCAATTACATTTTGGATAATTGGGATAAATTTTTCAAAGATAGAAAAGTAATTTTTTGTGACGAGACTTCAAAATCAGATGTTTTTGAAATTTTGAATGATCAAAAAAATAAAGTTAACAGTAAATGGGCAATTATAGTTGGGCCTGAGGGTGGTTTTAGTGATTTTGAGAGAAATAATATTGAAAATAAAAATAACTCCATGTCTATTTCTTTGGGACCAAGAGTTATACGCTCAGATACAGCTGTGGTGGCAATTTTAGCAATTTTTCAAATGATAATCGGTGATTGGAAAAAATAGTAATAATTTGCTTTTTGTAGTATGAAACGATCTCTCTCTTTTTTAGGTGTGATAATAGTGAAAAATAATTTTATAGAAATTCAATCAAAGGAAGATCTTATAAAACCATTTCAGGACGGTGAAAAGAAACCCTCTGACTTTAAAATAGGTACTGAGCACGAAAAATTTGTATTTCACCTCAATACACACAAACCTGTTTCATTTTCTGAGAAAAAAGGTATTGAAAACCTTTTAATTGCATTAAAAAAATATGGCTGGGAAAGTATTTTAGAGGATGGAAAAACTATTGGCTTAACTAGGGATAAATCATTAGGTGGGGGAACAATAACTCTTGAACCAGCTGGCCAGCTTGAACTTTCTGGGGCCCCTCTATCCAATATACATGAAACATTCAATGAGCTTGATGAACATAGAGATCAAATTTCAAAAGAGGGATCAAATTTAGGTCTTGGCTTTCTTGGCGCAGGTTTAACACCTGATTGGTCCTTTGATGAAATGCCAATAATGCCTAAGAGTCGTTATCAGATAATGAAAAACTATATGCCTAAAAAAGGAAATCTGGGTTTGGATATGATGTTTAGATCAACTACCATTCAGGTGAATTTAGACTATTCAAGTGAAAATGATATGGTTAAAAAGCTGAAGGTTTCTCTTGCATTACAGCCTATTGCAACAGCATTATTTGCAAATTCACCTTTTTTGGACGGTAATTTAACTGGATATAAGTCATTTAGAAGCCATATATGGACTGATACTGATCCAGATAGAACTGGAATGCTTCCTTTTGTTTTTGATGGTGAGATGAGTTATGAAAAATATGTTGATTATGCTCTTAAAGTTCCTATGTATTTTATTTATAGAGATGGAAATTATCTAGATGTTTCTGGTTTGTCGTTTGAAAGTTTCTTGAATGGCAATCTTGAACAACTTCCTAATGAAAAACCAAGCTTAACTGATTGGGAGAATCATTTAACAACAATTTTTCCAGAAGTAAGGCTTAAAAGCTTCCTAGAAATGCGAGGTGCAGATGGCGGTAGTTTTGAAAATGTATGCGCACTATCATCTTTTTGGGTTGGTCTCCTCTATAATTCAGACTCGCTTAATTCTTCCTTTGAGCTAATTAAGAATTTTAATATTAATCAATTACAAGAATTGAGAGTAGAAGTTGCAAAAAATGGACTTAATTCAATTATTAATAATATTAATATTAGAGATATTGCAAAAGAAGTTTTAAATTTATCAAGAGAAGGTTTAAAGGCTAGAAATATTCTAAATGAGAATGGAGATAACGAAGAAATTTATTTAGATCCATTGAAAAAAATATTATCTTCTGGTAACAGCTCTAGTGACGATCTAATACAAAAGTTTTCAAATAATTGGGATAAAAATCTTGTAAATATGTATAAAGAATATACATTTTAATTATTATTATTATTTGTATTAGTTAATTTAATGTGAGGAATAAATGAATTTTGATTTTTCTGAAGATCAGAAACTTTTAAAAGAACAGGTTGCGCGTTACCTATCTGATAATTGCCCTATAGAGATTGTTAGAGGCGTTTTAGAAAGTGATGATTATTATTCAAGTTCTGTATGGAAAGGGCTTGTTGATTTAGGTTTAACAGGAACGACTATTCCTGAAGAATATGGTGGTCTTGGTCTTGGTCCTCTAGAGCTCTGTGTTATCGCTGAAGAGATTGGTAGAGCATCAGCTCCTGTTCCTTTTTCTTCATCTGTATATTTAGCAACAGAGGCTCTAAAGTTATTTGGGACAGATCTACAAAAAGAAAATTGGCTTCCAAAACTAGCCTCAGGTGAAATTATTGGAACCTTTGCTTTGCCTGAGAGTGCCATTGAACCAAATGCAAATAATATCCAGTGTTCTTTCTCCTCTAATACAGTGAGTGGAGTTAAAATGCCTATACCAGACGGAAGTTATGCTGATATTTGTATAACAGTTGTCAAAAATAAAACAAAAGGTGGTGATGGGATAAGCATGGCAATAGTTCCATTGGACAACCCAAATGTTACAAAGAAATCGCTTTCAACTTTAGATCAAACAAGAAACCACGCTGAGCTTACATTTAATAAAGCAGAAGCTGATTTAATGGATAATTCAGATGATGGTTGGAGTGATGTTCAGCAAATTCTTGATATAGGTGCTGTTCTTATAGCTTTTGAACAAATAGGTGGAGCAGAAGCATCATTAAGTATGGCTAAAGAATATGCTCTCGATAGATTTGCTTTTGGTAGGCAAATTGGATCCTATCAAGCAATAAAACATAAGCTTGCTGATATGTATATTAAGATAGAACTTGCTAAATCCAATAGTTACTTTGGGGCCATGATGTTAAATGATAATGGCTCTGATTTAAAAATTGCTGCTGCTGCATCAAGAGTAGCGGCGACCGATGCTTTTAACTATGCAGCTCAAGAAAATATCCAAACCCATGGTGGAATTGGTTTTACTTGGGAAGCTAATACCCAATTTTATTATAGAAGAAGTCAAGTTCTTGGTCTAGCTCTGGGTAGCATTGCTTCTTGGAAAGATAAGTTAGTTACTCAATTAGAAGAAAAAAATATTAATTAAGGAGATTCGTTTTGGACTTTAATGATACACCCGAAGAAAATAGTTTTAGATTAGAGGTTAGGGAATGGCTAAAAAATAATGCTAACCCGGATAAAAAAAGTGCTGGATATGTCCTAGATGAGGAAACTGGGGCTTTATCAAGAGCAAGAGAATGGCAAGCAAAAAAAGCTGAAGCTGGTTATGCAGCAATAACTTGGCCTGAAGAGTATGGCGGACTTGGAGGGACTTCAATTCAGTCAGTAATTTACTCTCAAGAGGAAGCAAAATATAATGTTCCAACAGGTTTTTTTGATATTGGCTTAGGAATGTGTATTCCAACTATGATGGCTTGGGCTACTAAAGAGCAAAATGAAAGATTTGTAGAGCCTGCGCTTTATGGAAAAGAGATTTGGTGTCAGTTATTTTCAGAGCCTTCTGCAGGATCAGATGTTGCTGGTATTAGAACTAAAGCAGAAAAAGATGGAGATGATTGGATAATCAACGGACAAAAAGTTTGGACTTCAGGGGCTCACTATTGTGATTTTGGTATTATTGTAGTTAGAACAGATCCAAATGTTCCTAAGCACAAAGGCTTGTCCTTTTTCTTTTTAGATATGAAGTCACCCGGTATAGAAATTAAACCTATAAGACAAATTTCTGGCGGTTCTAACTTTAATGAAGTATTTTTTACCGATGTTAGAGTTCCAGATAGCCAAAGGTTAGGTGAAGTTGGGGAAGGTTGGAAAGTAGCGCTAACGACCTTAATGAATGAACGTTTAGCTATTGGAGTTCCAAAATCAGCTGATTACCCATCACTAACTCAATTAGCAAAAGATGTAGTTTTGAATAACAAGCCTGCGATTAAAAATGACCTTGTTAGATCAAAAATTGCTGATTGGTATGTTCAGTCTGAAGGCTTAAAGTATACAAAAATGAGATCTTTAACATCTTTATCAAAAGGCGAGACACCTGGTCCTGAAAGTTCAATAGGTAAAGTTGTTTCAGCGCCAAAAATGCAAGATTTAGCAAGTTTTGCTATGGATTTGCAAGGGGCTGCAGGGATTCTTAATGATCCAGATATTGCCTTAATGCATTCAATTTTCCAAAATCAATGGATGAGTGCTGCGGGTTATAGAATTGCTGGTGGAACAGATGAAATACTCCGGAATATAGTTGCAGAGAGAGTTTTAGGCCTTCCTCAGGATGTTCGTGTTGATAAAACAGCTCCTTTTAATGAGTTGGCAACATCTCGATAAAGGGTATATTAATTTTATTAATTGTATTTTGATTGATATCCTTAATTGATAATGAAATTTTATTATTTTCATTAATTTCAATAAGACCATAATTTTCATCAAGAAAGGTAGCTCCCAATCTTTTAGGTCCTGGCTCTTCTTTGGCGCCAAAAAACTTTCCTGCTGGAAGATTTAATGAGCTCGATGTAAGTTCATATATTATTTTTCCACCTTCAGTTTGATCTTTATAAATGCCTGCACGATGCCTATCTCCAGAAAGTATTATTAAATTTTTAACTTTACTTATATCTATTAGATCATATAGACGCTTTTTTTCGATCGGAAAATTACCCCATTTTTCAAATCCATGACCTTCCGCAATTACCTGTAAACTTGATATTAAAAATCTAATATCAGCTGGCTCATTAAACTTTTCTGATAGCCAAGACCATTGTTTATTTCCAAGCATAGTTTTTTTAGGTGAGAAATCTTTTATGTATCTTTCTTTGTAAGGCGCATCTCTTTTGTCGGTTGGCTTAAAGTTAGACTTAAAGTACCTAACATCTAAAAATATAAATTGTATAACAAGATTATTGCTTTTTCTTTTTGTTTCATAATTTAAGCCCCTGGATAAACTTTGTTGATGATTATGAGGTATTTCCCAGAATTGTAAGAAAAGTTTTTTGGATTCGTCTTTATGAAGAAATTTTTCTCCCCCATCATTTTTTCCATAATCATGATCATCCCATATCGCCATAATTTCATTTGTTTCTTTTAATGATTCAAATGGAATTCTCTTTTTTTGATGAAGGTATGCTTTTTTTAATTTATCTATCCCTCCTTTTTTCCAATCATCCCCATAAACATTATCACCAGCAAAAATAAAAATATCAGACTTTTCTTTTAGGATAGCTTCCCAAATTGGCTGATCATTCTCTTGTGTAAGGCAGGAGCCTAAGATAATTTTTTTTATATCCTTAGAAAAAGATGAAGAGTTTACTAACAATAGAATGATAAAAAATAATATCCGCATTACTTTCTATAAACTAGCTAAAAATAATCCTCAATTAGTTTATAAAAAAAGGGCGCTTAAAAGCGCCCTTAATTTGGTATTTATATAATATTAAAATTGATATTTAAATCCAACTTTTATTTGCCACACTGACTTACCGATATTTTGAGTTGGCTCACCATCAACTTTGAATGATTTGTATACATATCTTCCTTGATCATCAACCTCAGCCTCTACTATACCTCTAGAGTTTGACGTTGACCCACTGTAATTTTCAAATCCACCCCAATCGGAGTTCAATAGATTAAGAACATTTTCTATATCAAAATAGAAGATAGCTTTTCCTGGTATACCCCCAGAAGGTAGCTGTTGAGCAATTCTTAAATCAAAAGTTCCTGCCCATGGACTATTAAAACTATTTCTTGGGACAGTAAAACCACGATAAGCAGAAAGACCAGAGTCAGTTAAGAATTGTTCAAAGGCCGCTAAATCAAATCCTTCAGAAAAAATAACATTAGGATCATTAATAGATGGAACATAGAGCAATTCTATATTTTCTCCATCTGTTCTATAGCCACTCATATCACCTCTGTAAGTATAACTAAATGGATTTCCTGATTGCCTAAAGCCGTTAAGACCAATGCTAGTTTCGAGATCTCCAAAAACATTACCTTTCCATGTTAAAGCATAATCAAAAGAGTGCTCTATTTCATAATGGGAAGGGCTATTAACGGGGTTTAGGTGATCAAATAATGGCATTCTAACTGCACTTGAAAAAATTATTGAGCTTGTCATCATATGAGCCATTTCTCTATCAGTATGTGCGTAACCTAAGTATAAATTTAATCCATTATCAAAAGATTTTTCCATAGAAATACCAAAAATACTTGTTTGTGGTTGAATATTTTTAAAGGTTGTTAGATAGCCAACATAACTACAGCCACCATACAAAGGCCTGTTATCAGCTAATGCATTACCCTTAGGATCACAACCCCCAATGTAAGCACCAACTGGATCTTCTTCTTCCATATGGATATAGTTAGCACGAATAGTTATTCCAGAATCAAGATCAGCAACAACGCCTAAACTCATTTTTGTAATAGACGGTATGCCAAAATCTTTATCCATCATTGCTGTATATCCACCGGTATCACCGATTTCATTCTGTACTAAAGCTAATGCTGCTTCACCAGGATAACTCGCGGGAGTTCCAGGTGTAGGTAGATTATTGCTTTTTGCTCTAAGCTTGTTACCTGGAAGACCTAAACCAGTGTCTATATAAGGGCCTCCAAACCAAACAGGCGGAAGATTTCCACTAAATTCACCCCAACCAAATGTAACCAAAACATTATCTTTAGCTTGCCAGTCTAATGAAAACCGCGGCATGATAATATCCTCACCATCGAGGTTAACATCATTTCTTGGAGCAGGACGAAAATCATCACCAGTCCAATTATACCAAAAAGAATTATACTCAGGTGTAGTATCTTGACTGATTTCTTCATAACGAAAGCCAATTCTTGCTGTTAAGTCAGAAGAAATATTCCAAGTATCTTGTAAGTAAATAATTGTGTAATCCATGTTAAAGCGACCTGCTGCATCCCTAGGATTATTAGTATCTGCATTTCTATAATCTAATTCTCTTAAATTACCTGCAATAAAATCTTCTAGTGAGTTATAGTCATATTCACCAAGGCTATTTCTTGAAAACATATTAAACATATCGTTTTCCATCTTTTTATAACCTAGTGTGATTGCATGATCACCAATGTCATAATAACCTGCAACTTCGAATTGTTTTCTATTTGTTTGGATTTCGTTTGCATGACGATATTGATCAGGTCCAAAGAATACCGTTCCACCGGAAGCAACACCAACTCCAACCTCTCCAATTGAAGTTGATCCGACTGGAGTATTAGGATTCATAACATCTGTATCGGAATACATTATACGAGTAGAAAAATTATCAGACCAATCAGAATTTAGTTCAAATTTTATTGTTTCATATTCTTTATTGATTTTGTACCAATCACTTGATAAGGGTAAGGCAAATGATCTATTCCAGTAAGCGCTTTCTGTAAATCCATCAACATGTATGTATTCTAAAGTAAGTGCTTGGTTATCAGTTACATTAGCGTCTATTCTCAGGAAAGTTTTTTCATCTTCCTCTTCAAGTCCTTTATTATACGAACCAGCATCATAACCAATTATATCTTTTGCAGCTTGAATTACCGCATCTGCCTCAGCTTTAGTTACTAGACCTGATTGGAAAGCTTGCATTTGAATTGGATCAGAGGCTTCATATTTTTCATAACCAAATGAAAAGAAAAGCTTGTCTTTAATGATTGGACCTTGAAGAGCTATTGAAAATAACTCTGTATCTGGGTCGGCATTATCAGCTTTTTTACCAAAAGGTTCGTCGCCACTTGTTTGCGAAGATTCAATTGTAAAAGAGCCATGAAAATCATTTGTACCGGCTTTGGTCGTTAAAACAATATTTCCGCTAGAAGCCTCGCCCAATTCAGCATCAAAGTTTGCAATTTTTACTGATACCTGATCAATAACGTCAATTGATAAAGGCATTCTATTGGTTGGATAAGCATTTGAACTTAAGCCGTATGAATCGTTAGCACTTACTCCATCAATAATAAACCCAATTAATCTAGGCATACCACCACCAAAGGATAACTGATCGTTGTTATCAACAGTAACAAATGGATCAAGTTTAGCTATATCTTTTATATCACGATCAATTGAAGGTAATGTTGAAATATCTTCAGAGTCAAAAGTTGATCCTGGTCCAACACCTAGGCCACTAAAATCAGAGGCTTTTGCTGTCACAACAATTTCTTCAACACTACTAGATCCAAGAGAAAATGATACGCTTGACTCACTTCCAAGTCTTGTAAATATATTACTTCTTACAGATGATTGTCCTGATTTTGTTACTGTTACTTTAAAGGGACCGCCCAACCTGAGGCCTCTTGAGTAAAAAGCTCCTGAATTTCCAGAAGATGTGGAAGATTTACTTCCAGAGGGAATATGTGTGATTTGAACTGATGCACCGGAAACTGGATTACCTGATTCATCGGTTACTGAGCCACGAATAATTCCTGTAGTTTGTTCAGCAAATACTTCTGAAGAATTTATAGTAAATATTAAACATGTGAAGGTTAGTAGAAGGGACAGTCTAATTAAAGGTTTAATATATTTCATGAGGATCCTCTCGAATTTTAATAAATATTAAAGATTATATTGGCATACTATTAAATTTTTTTAAAATTTATATTACAGTTATATAACTTTTTATAACTTTTCTTAATTAATAGTATGAATTACTATTATTTATTTAAAAAATACAATATAGAATGCTTTAAAAATTTTATTTGATTGTTATAACTGAAATAATTTAAAAAAATGAAAGGAATAACCTAATGTCACATAAGTTTTGTGTTGCACCAATGATTGATGTAACGAATAGACATTGTCGTTTTTTCTTTAGAAAATTTAGTAAACATTCAAGATTGTATACTGAAATGATTGTCGCGGAAGCTGTCACACATGGCGATAAGGATTTTTTATTAGGCTTTAACGATATAGAACATCCTATAGCTCTTCAACTTGCAGGTTCGAATCCAATACTGTTGGCAAATGCTGCTTTGATCGGAGAAGGGTATGGATATGACGAAATCAATTTGAATATTGGTTGCCCATCGAAACGGGTTCAAGCAGGAAATTTTGGTGCCTGTTTAATGGCTGATCCTAAACTTGTAGCTGAATGTGTTGAAAGAATAAAAGAAAAGGTAAGCATACCTGTAACTATTAAGTGTAGAATTGGAATCGATGATTATAATCCTGATGAAATGCTTCCTGAGTTTGTTGAAACACTTGTTAAATCAGGAGTTTCAACCTTTATAATCCATGCCCGCAAAGCAATGTTAGAGGGTTTAGATCCAAAACAAAATAGAGAAATACCTCCACTTGATTATGATATAGTCCGTATGATTAAAAGAAAGTGGCCAGAATTAAATATAGTTTTAAATGGTGGTCTGTTAACGCCATATTCTGCAAAAACTGAAATATCTGCATCGAAAGGTATAGCTCTTGATGGAGTCATGATTGGACGAGCAGTTTTAGAAAACCCATACTCTATAATAGATGTTGATAATTTATTTTATGATGATAAAGCTATCGTCCCATCGAGATTTAAGATAGCTGAGGATATGATTTATTATCTTGAAGATTGTGCGCAAAAGGGAATTCCAATAAATATTATTACACAAAATATGCTGGGTCTTTTTCATGGTTG
>CENF01128534.1_pt1 | contig 11362 bp, 14 predicted proteins | sample 361291 | NCBI WGS metagenome assembly CENF01 (sample SAMEA2619399, study PRJEB7988) | marine metagenome | isolation source: saline water (ENVO:00002010), including | reverse complement strand
GTTCGACTTTTTAAAAAAAATTATCTTTTTGAGATTGGATATAATGGAGATAATACATTTTTGTCTTTTATGACTCATTTTTAGTTGGTTCTATTTGATTTTTTAAATTCAAAGCCTTACTTTTTTATCATAATGAATTCCACCAAGAAAATTAAAACAATAGACAATTTAGAATTTTTTACCGTTTCTGTAGACTCAAAAAAAGAAATACCTTTCATAGATACCATGGTTTCTGCAGGATTTCCTTCACCGGCAGATGATTATCTAGATCTACCTATTGATTTAAATGAATATTTAGTAGAAAATAGCGCTGCAACATTTTATATCAGAGTCTCTGGAAACTCTATGCGAGATGAAGGGATTGATGATGGAGACTTGTTAGTCGTTGATCGATCAAAAACTCCCAAGAATAATGATATTGTGATTGGTGTATTGAACGGAGAGTTTACTGTGAAAAAAATTCAAAAAACAAAAACTAAATTATTTATGGTTGCAGCAAATAAAAATTATAAGAAAATTGAAATTACTGAAGAGATGGATTTTTCTGTTTGGGGAGTTGTAACCTATGTCATCCACAAAACGAGATAGATATATAGCTATTGTTGATTGTAATAACTTTTACGCTTCATGTGAAAGAGTTTTTAATCCTGCCCTAAACAACAAACCTGTCATTGTTTTATCCAATAATGATGGATGTGTTATTGCACGTTCACAGGAAGTAAAAGATTTAGGTATTCCTATGGGAATTCCAGTTTTTAAAATTAAACATCTTGTTGAGATTCATGACATCCAGATTTTTTCATCAAATTTTGCATTATACGGAGATATATCTAATAGGATTATGAATATTATTCGCTCAGGAAATTCTGATATGGAGGTATATTCTATTGACGAAGCATTTGTCGTTATCAATCCTCGCTATACAGACCCTGTAGAATATGCTACAACACTTAGAAACAAGATCTACCAATGGACTGGAATACCAGTATCAATAGGTATAGGAAAAACTAAGACTTTAGCTAAAGTAGCAAACCATTTATCTAAAAGAGGCACAGGTAAGGATAATGTTTGTTTAATTGACAGTAAAAATGATCAGGGATTGTTGCAGAAAGTCAAAGTCCATGACATCTGGGGAATTGGAAGAAGAAAGCAAAAATTTCTGAAGATTAATGGCATTTACAATGCTTATGATTTGAAACAGGCTAATCCAGAGTGGATCCAAAAACATATGACCATTATCAGTAGGCATACAGTAGATGAGTTGAATGGAAGAAAAAAAATAGAGCTCGAACGTGAATTTGCTACTAAAAAGAGTATTTCAACTTCTAGATCATTTTCTAGAATGATTTCCGATCTTAATACTTTAAGAAATGCTATTTCATCTCATGCTTCTAGATCTGCTGAAAAGCTACGATCGCAAAATAGTTATGTAAGTTCAATAGGTGTATATCTATGTACTAATCGTTTTCGTGCTGATTTGCCTCAATATCGTCGATATATCAACGTTCAGCTATCTGTTGCATTAAATGATACTAGTGGCATCATTAATGCTGCTTTAGAGGGGTTATATGCGATTTATAAGAGAGGATATGAGTATAAGAAATGTGGAGTGATATTAAACGACTTAGTGCAAGCAAATGAAGTGCAACAATCGCTGTTTTATAATAGAAGAGATAAGGATGAACGTATTAGCGCATCTATTGATCAAATCAATCAAGCTTTTGGATCAGATACTATTAGGTATGCAGTGCAAGGAGAGAATGAATCATGGTCGATTAAAAGAGAAAAACTTTCCCCAAGCTATACAACAAATTGGAATGAATTTTTAACATTGAAGATTTAATAAGCATACACTAAACTCTTAAAATGAAGAATTATATCATAATATTAATCTTTTTTGGTAGCTTTTCAATAGCTCAAGAAGCATCAACAGGAAACATCTTAGAAGATCATGATAAGGCAGTAGAAGGTATTTTATCAGATGAGATGAAAAAGCAAACAGAGATTGTAAATAAGTCGCTAGCAAAACAAAGTAATGATGTGCTATTTTCACAGGCAGCCTATTCTTTCTTGGGTGTAGTTGGAACTATCATTTTTGAAGCTAATAACGAAGGTAATCCTGTAAACTATATACCTATGGTTTTAGGACATACAATTGTTCCAGTATTAGAAATAAGGGATATTAAAAATAGTAACGAGCCTGAATCATTAAAAAATATGCGTAAAAGCAGGGTAAGAGTAAATACTATGCTAGGTTCAGTTCCTATAGCAAAATGGATTATAGTTACGCTTAGGATGCCAAAAGCGCTGCTAGATAAAATTTTCTAATGAAAAAAGTACTTATAGCATCTAGAAATCCAGTAAAAATTAATGCTACTAAAAAGGCTTTTGAAGAGGTCTTTACTGGTCGTTTTGAATTTGAAGGAGTTTCTACTGACTCTTTGGTTTCAGATCAACCAATGTCTAACGATGAAACTTTAAAAGGGGCAACTAATAGGCTTCAGAATATTCAACATCATGAAGCTGATTATTTAGTTTCTATAGAAGGCGGAGTAAGCTTGCTTGATAATAATTATGAAGCATTTGCATGGATTGTTATTTCTGATAAGAATAAAATCGGTAGAGCAAAAACAGCAACCTTTCCATTGCCGTTAAAAATTTCAAATCTTATCAAAGAGGGTTATGAGCTTGGAGATGCTGATGATATGGTATTTAAGCGCTCTAATTCAAAACAAAAAAATGGAGCAGTTGGTATTTTAACAGATAACTTAATCAATAGAACTGATTACTATGCTCATGCAATAATTTTAGCGCTAATTCCTTTTACAAATTCACAACTTTATTAAAAATTATTAAATTAACGCATGTTTAAAGTTCTTCATGAATTACGTACAAATACTAAAGAGTCCGGATTAAGACAAGCAATCAAGGTGATGTTTAAGCAATACGGTTGGAAAGTAGGCTTAGCCATATTTATGTACTATTTAATAAGAGATGTCACTCTTTATATAATTTTACCTTATTTGATAATGAAAGGTTTCTTTAATTAGTATAATAAAGTGTTCAACACTTTTTATTTAGATAGCATTCCTGGCATTGAAACTACGTTAAATCGAATTTCAATCTCCTCATTAATCACTTTGTCTTTAGCAGTATCTCGAGTAGTTTGAATTTTATTCCAAAAAGTTTTAGGGTCATTTAAATGCATTTCAGAACGATATTGAACATTAAAATCATTTCTATTAAAAACTAGTTTACCTTCAGCAGTTTTTACTTCCGAATTTAAATCAATTATTGCTTCAAATGATATTGGATTGGTTTTTGATTTTATAGTCATATCTCCATCAATAAGCATTTTATATCTTCCGTCATTTAGCTTTTCAATTATTTTGCTATTCTTTATAGATAATTTTGCAGTTGGATATTTTTCAACATCAAAAAAGTCTGCACTTCTTAAATGACCTACAAGCCTCTCACTTGAAGTTCCAGATAGTTCACTGTTTGTTAGAGATAGCATGTTTATAGTAACATCACCTGAAATATTTTGTTCATTCAGATTGATATTTCCATTTAATAGTCTCAACTTGCCATTATGAGTTTTTGGACCAAATTTTAGTCCGCCGGTCCAAAAAAATCTACTTTCTCCTGCATTTAAAATGATTGTTGGATTGATTAAATTTTCATCTACTTGTCTAGTTGCCATATTATCAAATCTTTTTACAGGTATTAATTCTTTTTCAGATTGATCGAGAAGTTGACCACAAGCAAAGTTTGAGATTAAAATAAATAATAATAGTTTTTTCATAAGTCCAATGTTTCCTTTTATTTTTTTCAAATAAATATCTAATCAAAAATTAATATATTTAGTTTCTAACGACAAGTAAGTATAATTTTAGATAATAGTAATTATCTTTTATTTTCATTTATAATTGATAAATTACATTGAAATTTGGAGGCATGGCAGAGCGGTTGAATGCACTGGTCTTGAAAACCAGCAAGGGTGCAAGCCCTTCAGAGGTTCGAATCCTCTTGCCTCCGCAATGAAGAATCCTCGAGTAAGATTCGCTCCAAGTCCTACTGGATATTTACATATCGGTGGCGCCAGAACAGCTCTTTTTAATTGGCTCTTTGCCAAACAAAATAATGGTAAATTTCTTTTAAGAATTGAAGATACAGACCTTGAACGTTCCAAAGATGAGTATATAAATCAAATTACGGATGCTCTAAAATGGTTAGGGTTAAATTGGGACGAAAATATTGTCTTACAGTCAAAAAATAACGATAGACACCAGGAAATGATTGCTAAAATGCTTAAGGAAGGAAAAGCTTATAAGTGTTTTCTTCAAAAAGAAGAATTAGACAAGCTCAGAAAAGAATCTGAGCAAAGAAAAGAAATTTTTCGCGTACCTCAAACATATAGAAATTTATCTCCTGAAAAAGAAAAAGCATTAATTGATGAGGAAAAATCTTTTACTGTAAGACTTAAAGTTCCAAAGGGAGAAACTAAATTTAATGATTTAGTCTATGGTTCTATAAAGGTTCAAAATAAAGATTTAGACGATTTTATTATTGCTCGTTCTGACGGCTCACCAACTTACAACTTTGTTGTAGCAGTTGACGATGCAGATATGAAAATTTCACACGTAGTTAGAGGTGATGATCACTTAGCAAATACTCCCAAACAAATACTAGTTTATAGCGCACTGGGATTAGACGTTCCAATTTTTGCACACTTACCAATGATTTTAGGATCTGATAAAAAAAGATTAAGCAAAAGGCATGCAGCAACTAATGTTCAGGAGTACAAAGAAAAAGGGTTTACATCCAAGGTGATTTTAAATTATCTATCTCTTTTAGGTTGGAATCCAGATTCTGAAAAGGAAATTTTTCATGAAAACGAACTAATTAATAGCTTTCAATTTAAACAAGTACAAAAAAAATCAGCCGTTTTTGATGAAAAAAAATTATTATGGATTTCTCAACAACATTTATCGGAAATGAATGTGAGAGATTTAATGAATGAAATTTATGCTTTAAATCCAGGATGGGGAGATGGTTTAGATTGGGAATATTTGAAGGAAGTTGTAAAATTAATAAAAGATAGATCTAAAACAATTGCCGAAATTGTATCTATGTCTGAAATATTTTTTACTGACAAATTAGACTATGATTCTGATTTATTGAGCAAAACCTTTAATGCTAAGTCTATTGCAATAATTAAAGATTTTAAATCCGCTTTAACTACAATTGAAGATTGGTCAAAGGTAGAGCTAGAAAACATTTTTAAAAATTTAATGGAGCAGCATGATGTAGCTATAGGACAAGTAATGAAACCTATTAGAGTGGCTCTTAGTGGCATACCTTTTGGACCTGGAATTTTTGATTTAATTCTATTGCTGGGAAAAGATATTTGTCAATTTAGGTTAAGGCATACACTTTCAGAAGTTGAATGAAAAAAATAATTTTATTTTGTGTACTTATTTGCAAATTGTTTTCTCAAGATAATCTCCCTAATTATCCTATAAAGCTTTTAAATAATCAATCAAGCAATCTAATTAATTTAACTAGCGAAGTAACTCTGATTAGTTTTTGGGCTACTTGGTGTATTCCTTGCATAAAAGAAATTGATAAGATTAATACTTTCGTTAAAGATTATGAAAATTTATCTGTTATTCTTATTAATACTGATAAAGCTGGAGAAGTTGCCAAAGTAAAAAGGCTAGTAAATACAAAAAAATACCCTATTGATAATAAATATCATATAGTTATGGACTACAACCAGAAGCTTTCGCGATCATTTAATGCACAACCAATTCCATTAACTCTTATCACAAAAAATAATCAAATTATTTATAGAAAAAGAGGGTTCAAGATTGGAGATGAAGTTGAAATTAGAAATATAATTGAGCAGGTAATTTTTGAATAAACTGATAATATATTTTTTGTTTTTTTCAGTATTATTTTCTCAAATAAATATTTCAAATGAGCTTGAAGTTCGTTATGGTAATAGTAATAATAACTATAATTATAATGAATTAATTCTTGATTCAAAAATTACACTATTTAAAACTAACTATATGATTGAAGGAATCTTTTCTTTAGAAAATAGCAATCCTCCTGAAATAGGCTTAGATGAAAAAGGTTTAAGAAAGTATTTAATTGGATATTATAATGAAAATTTATCGTTGGAATTGGGTGATATTTACCAGACTTGGGGTAGAGGATTAATCTTAAATCAACTAGATTACCAAAATTTAGATTTTGATACCGGTGCAAATGGTTTAGGATTTAAGTATTCAAGTTCAGATTTTTTGATAAATCTAATTGCAGGAGATTTATCAGTTAGTAAAAGTATAACAAGTCATGCAAATTATGATCCTAGAGTTCCAAATTATTTTATTGATCAATTTATTTACGGAGCTGATATAAATCATAATTTTCCAGGTTTTAATTATGGTCTATCTATATTAAGCGTTGAAGAGGATAGTAGAGATATTTATCACAGTTTATCAAGTTTTCGATTTGAAAAAAACTATACTGCTGGAGATATTTATTTGTCATTTGTTAGAAAGGATACAGAAAAAAAAGATTTTGATGAAAATATTCAAGGTTCAGGTTTCTATTTATCTAATACAAACTTTTTTGATAATTGGTCAATTACAACTGCTTATAGGTCAATGAAAATGGATATCAATGATCCTAACATAAGACATAATCAGTCAGATAATTTTGGAAATGCTTTAGATTTACAAAGATCTCCGACTGGCTACTATCTTCATACATTTCGCTTACTAAGTAGAACATCTCAAGAGGTAAATTTGAATGATGAAATTGGAATTGAATTTCAAATTTCAGGGCCATTAAATGAAAATAATATTATTGCCATAAATTATCTTAAATCAAGCAGTACGAAAGAATGGTATCAAAATCGGAATGGAGATTGGTTAAGTAAGAAAAATTCTACTTTTCCATCAACTAAATATAGTTCATATCCATTTGAAGAAACCTATTTAGAGTTTAGTGGATATAGTTATAGTGGAAATATTTACTATAAAACAGGAATAGATTTACAAAATAAAGTATTTAATGTTTTGACAAATGGGCCAGAATTTCAATCTTTCGAAATTACAAAATCCCAAACCTTTCCATTTTTGTTAAGTTTTAAGACAAATTCTCAATGGAGCTATGATATTCAGTTTGAATATCAAAAACTCAAAACAGGTTTCAAGAGAACAACTATTTCTAATCTTGCTGGAATAGATAATTTATATTCATTTCATTCACTGTTAAGTAAAAAAGAGCAGATTAATAGATTTATCTCATTATCAGCTAACTATAACCAAAGGTGGACATTCAATTTTTCTTTTGAAAAAACGAATGCAGATGAGTCGAAATTAAATGATAACACTATTGATAACTTCGATTCATCAAATTCATGGGATTCAGTTGGTTTTTCTTATAAATTTGACACTGATGATACTTTGCAACTTTTTTACGGATCTTTTAGAGGAGGCTTAGATTGTACAAACGGTGTTTGTAGATACGTTCAAGCTTTTAAAGATGGCCTAAGAATTGACTACACCTCAAATTTGAATTAACTTCTCAAGAAGGGAAAATACATGAATAAAATTTTCAAAATATATATTTTTGCAATATTTATATTGCTTTCGTGCGGTAAAGAAGGCAGTAATGTTACTGCTACTACTGAAAACAATAACGAGGGTGGAAGTAATGCAATTGTCTATGATTCAAAGATTTTAATGGAGTTATTTACTTCAACTACTTGCGGGCCATGTTTGCCGCAAAATACAACTCTAAATCGATATCTTGATCCGACATCTTCTGTATATGCTGGCGATCTGGCTGATGAATGGATTATTTTAAGATATCATGTGTGGTGGCCATCATCAGGAGATCCATACTATGATTGGAATCAAGCGCCAGTTATAAATAGAGAAGCTTATTATGATGTGGGATATGTTCCTCATATGTATACAAATGGCAATGTTGATTCTGCTGGAACTGCAACTACATGGAGAACTAATGCTAGAGCAGCTGTAAATCAACCTACCTTTTTTAAAATTGATATTAATGGATCAAGAAATGGTAATAATATCAGTGGAAATGTTCGAGTAACTTCCTCTGCTGATATAAGTAATGTTTCAGGATTTAAGCTATATGTTGCTGTAACTCATGACAATTCAATATATAATGCACCAAATGGACAAACTGTATTTGATCAAACATTTGTTGATTTTTTAAGTGGTAATATCATTGATGGTCAGCAAGTATATTTTGATACCATTAATTTAGGAGCTGAAGAAACATTAAATAAAGTGTTTAACTGGACAATGGATAGTAATTGGCCTAATAATTCTGGAGTTAGTTGGAATATTCAAGATTTAAACATAGTTGCTTTTGTTCAATTTGACGGAGCTGGGCAAAATAATAAAAAAGTTTATCAGGTTGAAGCTCTCGCGTTTGATTAATAACTTTCGTTCTGTTTTACATATGCGCCCGTAGCTCAATTGGATAGAGCGTCTGGCTACGGACCAGAAGGTTGTGGGTTCAAGTCCTTCCGGGCGTACTTTAAATCTTTATTTAATTTAATTGGTATATAAAATTTTATAAAAATACTTACTAAATCTATTATCGAATCAAATAATTTCTTTAAATTGTGATTTATGAACAAATTTGAAAAAATTGGTGAAGGTAGATTATATCCCAACTCTTATAAGAATCCAGGAAGTAATCAGCCTGATTTTAAAGGAAAAATTACTATAAATAACAAAGAATATTCGATCGCAGGATGGGATAATGGAAGCTCCATTGGATTAGAGTTAACCTCTAATGTCTGAAGTCAATCTAACACAAGATTCTCATGAACATTGGATGGGAAAATGTTTAAAATTAGCTACAAAAGCTATGCTTGAGGATGAAGTTCCTGTCGGGGCTATTGTAGTACACAAAGGGAAAATCATTGGCCAGGGTTACAATCAGTGCAATTCATTAAATGATGCAACAGCCCATGCTGAAATGCTAGCTATTACATCAGCTTCAAATACTATTGGTGATTGGAGATTAAATGACTGTACCATGTATGTTACAAAAGAGCCTTGCCCAATGTGCGCAGGAGCTATAGTTAATAGTCGAATTGAGTTTTTATATTTTGGTTGTTATGATGAAGATTATGGAGCTTGTGGTTCAAAGTTTGAAATTTGCGGTAATGTTAATTTAAATACGCCTGCAGTTGTTCGAGGAAATCTACTTGCTGGCGAATCTCTTGCTTTACTTCAAGAATATTTTTTCAAAAAAAGGCAGAAGAAAAAAGAATCTTAAATAATAAATGGAAAGATTGCCTTTCTGTTTTTTGGATAAGAGTTAAACTTACTATGATACCATTGATGTCCTTTAATTGCTCTTGGAACAAGATTAGCCATAGTCCAAATCATAAAAGATAATCCTGCTAGAGACCAAGTCATTAGAGCAAAAGCCATCCATTCAAGGATTTCTCCCAAATAGTTTGGAAAAGATACATATCTAAACATAAAACCTTCAGGAATTTTGTATTCTCCTGATTTAGATCTTAATGAAAGTAGAATGTTGTCTGATTTTATATTGATAAATGCACCAATGATAAATAAACAAACGCCTAAAATAAAATTCCAGTTTGACATATATTCAATTGAATACTCTTGCATGCTACCAAAATATGTCCCATTAATATATCCGTTCATAACATTAAACAAAAATGCAAGTACAGCAATAAGTAATGGCATTTGAGCAGGATTATTTTGTCTTAAAGGATAAATAACGCTCCTATTCAAGTAATGAAGAGCCCATAGTGAAATAAAAGTAATGTTAGTTGGAGTTTTTTCTATATTCCCACTTAAGAAAAAATATAGTAAAGCAAGTGGAGAGATAATCTCCATAACTATCCATCCAAGCTTGCTTGGAATCATTGGGCCCCAATTAGTTTTTGAAAATTTACCATAAGGAGCTGGAATTTTTAATAAGGTGACAAAGGTGATAACACCAATGCCAAGCCAAATAAGAACTACTGATTCAAAATTTTGTAACATTGACAACAATTTATGAGTAATATTTAATTCTTCAAATATCAGATATATGCAGCAAAAAAATATTATTATTACAGGCGCAACGGACGGAATAGGCTTAGCAGCTGCTAAATCTATTGCTTCAAAGGGTTATCATGTTTGTTTGGTTGGAAGAAATCCTGACAAAGGAAGGAAAGCAATTGAAGAAATTATTTCACATTCAGGCAATGAAAATTTAGACTTTTTTCAGTGTGATCTTAGTTTAGTTAGAAATGTGAAAGATTTAGCAGACAAAATTAAAATAAAGTACAGCAAAATTGATGTTCTTTTGAATAATGCTGGTGGTGCAAATAAAACAAAACAAATTACATCTGAAGGACTTGAAAAAACATTTGCAACCAATCAAATGAATTACTTTGTTCTTTCTACAGAGCTACTGAATATAATTTCAGAATCTAATGATGGTAGAATAGTCAATGTTGCTTCAAATGCACATATTGGAGCTGAAGTTGACTATCATAATGTTAATTCTGAAAAAAGCTTTTCTGCTTGGACTTCTTACTGTGTTTCAAAACTGATGAATATTATATTTACCTATCAATTATCAACCATGCAAGATAAGGTTTCAGTAAATGTATTACATCCTGGTTTTGTGGATACTAATATTGCAGGAAATGAAGGAAATTTGATAAAATATATCGTAAAATTTGGTGCAAAAATGTTTGCTAGAACAGTTGACAATGGTGCAGATTCTAGTATTTATTTGTCAACCTCCGATGAGGTGCAGGGCGTCTCTGGTAAATATTTTTTTAAATGCAGAGAAATCAAATCTTCTAGAGCTTCTTATAATCAAGAAGATTGGAAGATGGTTTGGAATTTGTGCGAGGATTACAAGAATAAGTTAGTATGAAAAAAAAGATTTTAAATCGAAATGATTATGACTTTTTTACATCAGCCAAAACTAGATGGAGAGATGTTGATACTTTAGGTCATATCAATCACACTATTTACCTAAGTATTTTAGAAACAAAACATAAGGATTTTATTGATCATATTTACGGGGAAACTACTTATGATCTGGGATTAAAAAGTACTGCAGCAGGATTATTAGCTTCGATGGATGTTATTTATATCAAGCAAGTTCATCATCCTGCTAAATTAGATATTGGATGTCGCATTACAAGAGTAGGAAGCAAAAGCTATGACGTCCATCAAGGTATTTTTAATGAAGAAGAAGATGATCCATCTTTTCAAACTATTCATACCTTTGTAATGTTTAATTTTGTTGAGCAGAAATCAATTCC
>CENF01053180.1_pt1 | contig 11368 bp, 10 predicted proteins | sample 361291 | NCBI WGS metagenome assembly CENF01 (sample SAMEA2619399, study PRJEB7988) | marine metagenome | isolation source: saline water (ENVO:00002010), including | reverse complement strand
TTAGATCTCCCATATGTTGAAGATTCAACAGCAGAAGTTGATTTGAACGTGGTTATGACGGGTTCAGGAAAATTTGTCGAAGTGCAAGGAACAGCTGAAGACGGACCGTTTGAACGTAAAAGTTTGGAAGAAATGCTTGATGCTGCCGCAGTTGGAATCACAGAAATCACTGAAGCTCAGCGAAGGCTCTTGGCGACCCCACCAGTTGAGCGTGCTAGTTAATGCCAATTCCAGAATTAGTAATAGCAAGTGCCAATCCTGACAAGGTAGCTGAAATAGCAGTTGTTTTAGAAAAGTTGGCGGTTTTAATTCCCAGACCTGAAGGTATGCCCGAAGTTGTCGAAGATGGTGAGAATTTAGAAGATAACGCAAGACTAAAAGCAGTAGCAGTATGCGAATTTTCTGGAAAACCTTCAGTAGCAGATGACACAGGACTTGAGATAGATGCGTTAGAAGGTGCACCGGGAGTGTATTCGGCACGTTTCGCAGGGCCTGATGCTACGTACCACCAGAACGTAGAAAAAGTTCTGCATGATCTTGACGGCATTCAAATAGGTCAGCGAACAGCGAGGTTCAAAACTGTTGCTATTGTTCGCTATCCAGATGGTAGAGAGTTGATAGCAAAAGGAACTGTAGAAGGGTGCATCGCCCTGAATCCTTCAGGTCAGGAAGGGTTCGGTTACGATCCGATATTTGTTCCCGTGGAAGGTGATGGATCCACCTTCGCCCAAATGGGTGAAGAGAAGCATAGATTTTCCCATAGGGGTCGAGCGTTTCGAAATCTTGGTTACATGTTAGGTAGTAACTAAAAAAGATTAGTTGCTGGAAATAGGACTTGGGCTCCAAGAATGATTTAAGAACCTATCGAATTCAGCGTCAGTTACAGGTTCTGAAAAATGAAAACCCTGGGCCAAATCGCATTGAAGTTTTTGCAACTGTTGCAATTGTGGCTCTGTCTCAACCCCTTCAGCTACAACCTGAAGGCCCAGACTGTGGGCGAGGGCTACTGTGCCAGTGACTATGGCTGTGTCATCATCGTTGCTGTCAAGACCAGCAACGAAAGTTCTGTCAATTTTCAAAAAGTTTATTGGGAACCTTTTCAGGTAAGTCATCGAAGAGAAACCGGTTCCGAAATCATCCAGCCCCATACGTATTCCCAGTTCTGTTAGTTCTCCTAAAACCTGCTCCGTAACTGGGTTAGCGGCTATGAGAGCACTTTCGGTAAATTCAAGAGCTACTTGTTGTGGTTCTAAGTTATTTTTTTCTAGCGCCTCACCCACCAGAGTTGGGAAAGTCGGGTCAGCCAATTGACGTGCTGAAACATTTACTGCCATAGAAAATGGCCTGTTGGCATTTTTACTCCACCTAGCAACACGTTGGAAAGCGAGTGTTAAAACTTGGCTTCCAAGATCTGCTATCAATCCGCTATCTTCAGCTACGTCAATAAATTCCACGGGTTGTAGGAGTTCGCCCTCCGGTGTGCGTATACGAGCTAAAGCTTCAGCCCCAACCACGGATCCGTCAGAGATTCTGACTAATGGCTGAAAATGAACTTCAATCCTTTTATTCTCAAGAGCTGATCTGAGAGTTTGTTCCACGGAGTGCCTTCGTACAGCCTGGGCTCGGAGATGGTCATCAAACATTTCCGCTCTGTCTCTGCCCCCTTCTTTAGCCCTATACATTGCTGTATCGGCATCTTGTAAAAGTTCAGCCGGCGATTCGTCACCGAAGGCAATTGCTATGCCAACGCTGGTGGTCACTACAGTGGATTCGTTGCCAAGAGTTACAGGCTGAGCTACGGCGGAACGCACTCTCTCTGCAGCAACGAGTGCATCGGTAGTTCGGACCATATTGCCTATTACGACTACAAATTCATCACCACCCAGACGTGCGACTGTATCATCGGGTCTGATTGTTTGTTCAAGTCTTCGTGCTGTTTCGCTTAGAAGTTCATCTCCTACGCTGTGACCCAATGAATCATTAACTACTTTGAAGCGGTCGAGATCAAGGAACAAAACTCCTACCATTCGATCGTGTCTGGAAGCTCTATGTAGAGCGTCAGCTAGACGGTCTAGTAGTAATGAGCGATTAGGTAATCCGGTCAACTCATCGTGGAATGCTTTTTCTTCTAACTGTGCTGCCACTTCGACGCGTTCAGTTATGTCTCTTGCATTAATAACAATTCCGGAAACCGCAGGGTTGTTAAGAAGATTGGTGGTCACAACTTCCATATGACGCCACCCTCCATCAGCGTGTGCCACTCGAGCTTCAAGCGACGGGGAGATCCCAGGAGTATTAACTATTTCTTCCATCCTTCCCATCAGATTTCCCCTGTCATCTGGGTGGACGAGGTCAAAAACAGGTGTTCCTTCCAATTCAGAGGCACTCAGATTTAATACTCGTGCCACAGCAGGGCTTGCATAGATGACTCGTCCGGCATCGTCAGCTACACACACCAGGTCCGAAGCGTGCTCCACGAGTGCAGCTAGTCGTATCTCAGATGCTTCTACTCGTTGTTCAGCGGCTTTTAGCTCGGATAGATCCCGTGCAACCATGGAAATTGCTTCTATTTGGTTCTCTTCATTTCGGTGGGCTACCAAAAGTGTTGAAATAGGCAGAATTTTATTTTGCGAAGTTGATAATCGTAATTCCCCTCTCCAAGTACCTCTAGATCTAACAGTGGGCAGAGCAACGGTCGCATATTGAGCTTGTGACCAACTGTCCAGAGAATCCAAAAGTTGCTCATTTGATTCAGTATTTAGATGAGTGGCAATTGCGTCGTTTGCCCAGGTTATCGCTCGGCCTAAAGGGTCAAGTATTGCTACAAGGTCTGGACTAGCTTCGAGAACGCGGGTTAGCTCCTTTGCTCTTTTTGCTTCTTCCATCTCATCAGAAATATCTGAAAGCAACATCACGCTTCCTCTAGGCGTGGTGGAGGAATCTCTTAGAGGAATAGTTGAGACATCTGCCCATCTTGTTTGGTCTGAGATACTTTTAAGTTTCAACCTTCCTCTGATTGAAGATCCATTCTTTAAGGAATCGTTCAAATCCTTCAGGAAATCTTCTCGGCTTTCTTCATCTAACATTTCCATCCAGCCAAATTCAAGAGCCGATTCGCATTCTTGCCCTGTAGAAACAGACCATTGTGAGTTGATCTGAATGGCGGAACCATCTGACCTTAAGTGGATCATGGCCGTGGGCGCGGCCTCAATTAGATCTTCCAGTCCTTGCATTTTGGACGTTAAGTCTCCTTGATTGTTCACGTGCGGACGGGGGGACTCGAACCCCCACGCCTTGCGGCGCCAGCTCCTAAGGCTGGTGCGTCTGCCAATTCCGCCACGTCCGCAGACCAGCTATTACTTGGTCAGTGCATTTCGCCCCGTCGGACGATTACTTTGTCAATTATTCCATAATCACTAGCTTCTTCAGCGGTAAACCAACGGTCACGGTCGCTGTCCGTTTCGATTGTTTCTATTGTTTGACCTGTATGTTCAGCTATTCGCTGTTGAAGTATTTGCTTCGTAAAAGCCATTTGCTCAGCTTGTATTGCTATATCGGTCGCATCGCCGCGTACGCCACCCAGAGGTTGGTGCATCAAAATGCGAGCATGTGGCAAAGCGAATCGTTTTCCTTTAGCTCCTGCACAGAGCAGGAACTGCCCCATAGAAGCTCCTAGGCCCATGCATATAGTTCCCACTTCAGGTTCCACGAATTGCATAGTGTCGTATATTGCCATGCCAGATGTAACTGAACCTCCTGGCGAGTTTATGTACAGCCAGATAGGTTTTTCTTGATCTTGTGCTTCCAAGAAAAGCATTTGGGCGATTATGAAGTTTGCAACTTCGTCATCGACAGCAGTACCTAAAAAAACTATTCGGTCTCTTAGGAGTCGTTGAAATACATCAAATCGATTTAAATCTAATCGATCTATTTCATTTGACATTTTGGTTGTTTGGTTTGGTGATATTTCATTCATTACTATGAAGGTTAGCGGAACAGAAGCCTGTGAAGGTCAAGATTGTGATGCTTCTGCTTTACTTCTTAATTCTTTTACAGCATTCTCAAGACCTTTAGGGTCTCGATAGAGGGCACTTCCGGAAATCAAGACGTTTGCACCAGCTTGGACTGCGCCAGAAACTGTCTCGACGCCAATGCCACCGTCAACTTCGATATCACAATCTAAACCATCTAGCATCTCTGCCACACGTTTGATTTTTGGCTCCATTGATGAAATATATTTTTGACCTCCGAAACCTGGATTTACGGTCATAACTAGAGCTAAACCAAGTAGATCTTTTACTTCTTCTATAAGGTCTGGTGGAGTGTGAGGGTTGAGTGCAACTCCTGGAACGGCACCAGCGTCTGCAATGCAACTGAGTGTTCTGTGTAAATGTAAACAGGCTTCAGCATGAACAATAACGATGTCGCAACCAGCATCTATATAACGGTCGATCATATTATCCGGCTCAACGACCATTAGGTGTGCTTCAAACGGGATCTTAACAAGGGGGCGTATTGATTTAATGACGTCTGGTCCGAAAGTTAAATTCGGAACGAAGACTCCGTCCATTACGTCAAATTGAATTCGATCCACACCTGCTTCTTCTAAAGCTACGCATTCCTCGCCGAGACGCGAAAAGTCTGCGGGTAAAACTGATGGGGCAATAGCAATTGGTCTCTTCACAACATAGACACTAGACGGAATGAGAGCTTAGATCATGCCTAAATCTAAGATCTTCTGGATAAGGGAAGAATTCTGGTAAATCACCGTCGGCTAATTGTTTTTGGATTCTTTGCCAAAGTGCAACAGTAAAAAGATCTTTATGTGACTCTTTAAAGTTTTCCCAGATTTGATGAGGAACGGTTTTTGGGAAACTCATAAATGTTTCAAATTGTTCAGGAAAGGCGTCACCTTCCTGAATAGCGAACCAAGGTTGGGATCGCATTTCATCTTCATGGTCATTAGTTTCGGGAATACTCCTGAATCGACATTCTTCGAGTAGGGCAAGTTCGTCATAGTCGTAGAAAACTACGGTTCCATGTCTCGTAACCCCAAAGTTCTTCGTGAACAAATCACCGGGCCAGACATTTGCTGCCGCTAGGTCTTTGATAGCGTAACCCCAGTCAATAGCTGCGGCTTCAGCTTTTTCTTGAGACATTTCTTGCAGGTAAAGATTTAAAGGGTATACGTGACGTTCCGTGTAGGCATGTTTGATAATTACTTTGTCTTCGTCTACAAAGACTGATTCACTTGCATCTTCGAGGAGTTCTGAAAGTAGTTCTGGGTCGAAGCGGTCTCGGTTGAAGGAGAGATTTTCGAATTCCTGAGTATCTACCATTCTCCCCACTCTGTCACGACTGTAAACGAGGTCATAGCGGCGTTTTACAGCATCTCTAGTGGTGTTTTTGGGAGGATCAAAGTGATCTTTGATGATTTTGAAAACAACGTTAAAGGAAACCAAAGTGAAAACCGCCATTACCATTCCAGGTGTTCCACGAGCTTTCACGAATCTGTCATTAGAGGTTTTCAAGTGGCGGTATAAAGATCTATAAAGGCTACTTTTGCCATGTTGTGGATAGCCGAGAGCAGTATAGATCTGGTGCAGTGATTTAGTCGGAAGTAAGGATTTTAGGAAACCGACCACTTCTGAGGGGTTTGGCCAGTCGACGAAAAAGTATGATCTGGTAAATCCAAAAAGGCGGCTGCCCAAATCTTCCGTTAGCAGTACTGTGTCTACGATTAATCCATTGGGTCCATGGAGAATCGGAAGAATAAATGGTGTTACTCGGTTTAGAAACCTGACTCTTCCTATTAGATAGGCGCCACGATTTCTGTAAAAGACAGGTTTAAGCATGTCTATTCCATCTAGCTTGAGACCTCCCCATGAGTTCATCAGAAAAGAATCCAAACGACCGGCTACGAGTTTTGCATCACGTGAACGGTCTTCCCATTCAACGTTCATCTCGTAAGAAGATAAAAGGGAGTCGACCAATGCTGCTGAATCGCCATGGCGTGTCCATGTGCTGAATACTTCGGCCTTAGATTCGCCACGAGGAATTGTTGTCGCGCCGAACCACCTGATTTCTACATCGTTGTCGATTCCAATTGTTGTAAAAATACGCCTCGCCACTGAATTGAAAAAAGTTTCAGCTAGTCCTTGATCTGGCCTTCTGGCTACAAGTTGCTGGTATATGTCGCGAGAATTGCGCCATTCCCCGCGCCTGTCAGTCACTTGATCCAGTAGGTTCTGAATCTGTGGAACTACCTCTGAAACTTTTATCTGGTGAAGGCCGAGACGTTCACTGGCGTTCACTTCGTTCATGGACCATTGTTTTGAAGCAAAGTGTTGACCTGCTTTTTGGGATATTTCTTGGACAGATTGCATGTAGGAAAGAAAAGAAGAGAAAATTATCTCTGACATCTCCATTGCAATGTCATCTCTGTTTGTTTTATTGGCAGAAAGAGAGCTTTTTTTAAGTTTTGAAATGAAAGTCAATTTTTTTCTTCCAAACGTTTAGCGGCCCAACCTCCAGGCAAGTATCCGTCTGTTTTTACACGGCGGTAAACAAACACCCATTTTCCGTTTATATTTTCGAATTTGTCTTCGTAGCGACCCCAGTGGTCTATGCCGTGTGGAAGAAAAACCGAAAAGTAACTTTTGGAATTTGCTTTTTCATTTCCCTCAAATTCGATATGAGTAGATGAGGTGTGGTGTTGAATATATGAAGGTGAATCATCTTTTGATAGAGAGTCACTAGTTTCGGTGAATATCGTTCTTATCTCATCGGTGCCTTCATATACCCGCCCGTCGTTTATATCCATCACAGCTGTTTCAGCAAAAAGTTCTAGCAACTGGTCGAAACGTCCTCGGTCACCGAAAGAGTTGTAGGCGGATATGAGATCACGAATTTCAGCGTAAGCTTTTAATTGCCATAATTCCATATATCTAGGGTGCCTTCAATGAACGATTTAACCGACATTCAGACACGATTTCCAGCTTTATCTGATGGCTGGGCCCGTTTTGATGGACCTGCAGGGACGCAAGTAGTTGATACTGCAATTGACGCGATGAGTGACTGGCAGCGGAGCGGAAGAAATGCAAATAGTCATGGGGCCTTCCCAGCAGCGCAAGCTTGTGACGATCTTGTGGAGGAGACTAGTAGGACAATGGGGGAGCTTCTTTCTGCAGATCCTGAGGGAATGACTTTTGGACCTAGCACAACCGCCAACATGATGGCGTTGACGAGAGCTGTGGCGGTTGACTTGGAACCAGAAGATGAGATTATTTGCACCACTCTTGATCATGATGCAAATGTTGCACCATGGCTGTTGGCTGCCCGTGATTCAGGTTCCGCAATTCAGATGGCAGAATTCGATCCCAGCACTGGGCGACTAGAAGCGGAATCTGTTATTGATTTGATAAGTCAGCGAACGAAATGGATAGCAGTAACTGGTTCATCGAATGTTATTGGTTCGATCCCAGATATCACTTCTATAACAAGAGCTGCACATGAGGTGGGCGCAAAAGTGGCTATAGACGGAGTGCATCTAACACCGCACAGAAAAGTTGATATTAATGAAATAGGCTGCGATGTTTACGCAACTTCTTCTTATAAGTGGTATGGGCCACACGCAGGAATTATGTGGATAGAACCTAAAGTACTAAACGATTTATCTGTATACAAAGTGCGTCCGTCTCCAGAAAAAGGGGCTGGACGATTTCAATACGGAACACCGCCTTGGGAGACTCTTGCCGGAATAAAAGAAGCTGCAAAATTTTTACTTAGTGTAGGTTTTGAGTCAATAGTTGAACATGAGTCCGCAAGGTTTGAACGACTACTCACAGGCCTCATAGATTTGCCAAAAGTCAGAGTATTGGGACCCCATGACAATACTGACAGGGCGCCGACACTGATGTTTCTTGTTGATGGGAAAGAACCTGAAGAAATAGCTCGAGAAATTGCAAAGTCTAAAATAGCTGTTTGGGATGGCCATAATTATGCGGTTGAAGCTATGAACCCTTTGGGTCTCGATGAAAAAGGGGCGGTTCGAGCGGGTGTTTGCATTTACATTGGTGATGAAGATGTTGACCAACTGTTGGAAGCAGTTTCATTAATTTGAAAAAAGCCTGAAAATTTACGAGTAGTCGCCTACTCTGAACTTATTAGCAAGGAGGTGAGCGTGAGACTGACACAATTCAGCCATGGTGCTGGTTGAGGCTGCAAGCTCTCTCCGAGTGATTTGGAGCAGGTTCTGCGCCGACTTAAACCACAGAAATCAAATAATCTAATTGTCGGATCATTGACAGGTGATGATGCTGCAGTTTGGCAGTTAGATGAAAATCGAGCGTTGGTAATGACAGCGGATTTCATAACACCTGTAATAGACGACGCCCTAACTTGGGGGAAAGTAGCTGCAGCTAATGCTGTCTCAGACGTTTATGCAATGGGGGCGAAACCATTAATGGGGATTAATTTGGTTGGTTGGAATTCTGAAGAACTTTCCACAGAACTACTGTCTGAAGTTTTGGAAGGCGCTAACCAGGTTGCTGAAGAAGCGGGCTTTGTAATAGCTGGTGGGCATACAGTTGAAGATCCTGAACCAAAATTCGGTTTGGCTATTGTGGGTGAAGTGGATCCGAGAAATTTATTAAGGAATTCTGGATTTCGTGAAAATGATTTATTAATACTTACTAAAAAGCTTGGAGTGGGTGTGATAACCACGGCAATAAAAAAGCAAGAATCAACGAAAGAAGCAACGGATGCGGCAATTGAATCAATGCTCAGACTTAATGACCAGGCAGCAGAAATAGCCATTAAAGTCGGAGCAACTGGGGCTACTGATATAACCGGGTTTGGGTTGTTGGGGCATCTAGGAAGAGCAGCTAGGGAATCAAAAGTTGATATAGAAATAGATGTCGCAGAAGTTCCGTTGCTACCTGATGCAAGAAAGCTGGCCTTAGCAGGAAATTTGCCAGGTGGGAGTCAGAGGAATCTTGAGTGGATTGAAGAGCGAGTAGATGCTGGTTCTGTAGAAGATATCGATGTTCATCTCTTGGCTGACGCGCAGACTTCGGGAGGTCTTGTGTTTGGTGTTCAACCTGCAGAAGCTGAAACAGCTCTTAAGAAGTTGCTCGAAACAGGACATGATGCTGCCGTCATAGGGCGTATGGATTCTGGAAGTGGTTTGATTAGATTGTTAAACCCACAGAAATAAACTACTTTGTTAATGTGACTCGGAAGCTAAAGAAGTTCATTCCTCAAACAGAAGAGGAGATGACAGTTGAGTGGCTGACGGAGTGTTTTCGAGAATCTGGAATTGCTAATAATGCGAATGTTATTTCATTTTCATCTAAGGAGCCTGAAAGCGGTGAAGGCTTTTCGGGGTTAACACTAAGGGTTGATTTAGAGTGGGATAATTTTGAAGAAGGAATACCAAAAACAGTATTAGTAAAGTTCCCCTCTACTGACTCTAAGAATCGAGCTTTGCTTGAACGTGATGGAGCGTATGACAGAGAGTTTGATTTTTATGAACGTTTCTCGGATCGATTTCCTGTGAAGGTCCCGAAACTTTTTTATTCAGTACGTGATCCGATTTCGGATATTGAATCACGGAGAAAGCTAAATAAGAGAATAGAGTTGCTGCCAAATGGTGCTGCTAAGTTTTTAGGGGGAAATGCGAGAAAGTTCATACGTCCATCAAGTCGAAGGTATGCATTAATTACCGAATTTATTGAGGGTGCTCGCACTACGACAACTGAAAACCTTGCTCCAGAGAAAGACTTGTGTGAAATACTCGAGTCTCTTGCGGTTATTCATGCACACTGGTGGAGACACCCTTTGCTGGATGATGACAAGGAGGGTGTTGCATGGCCAGTCGTTACACACACGCCGAAATTGATGAATGGCCTTTATAGAGGTTCAAGAGAGAGTGTTATTGAAAGAAATCCGGAAATTTTCACCCCAGATATGCTTCGTTTGACTGATTGGTTCTCGGACAATGTTGTTAATGCAGTTAGTTTTTTGAATGAGAAAATGACTCTTTTAAGAGGGGATACACGCACTGACAACATGCTGTTTGCGGATGGGGGTTTGGTCATGGTCGATTTTGGGAGTTTTAGTTCCGGTAGGCCTAGTTGTGATGTTGCAAATTTGCTTTCTTCATGTATAGAACCAGGCTCTAATTCATTCAGTGTTTATCAGCAATTGTCAGACTTTTATTTTGAATCCCTTGTTTCAAATGGTGTAACAGAATATTCAAGAGCTCAGCATGAGAATGACATGCAGGTCTGTATGGCCCTTCAGGCGTATCTTTTAGTTCTGGCAGCAGCTCATTACGAAGCTGATTATGGTGAAAGTTCTTTAGTTAAAATTTGGTCAGAAAGATTGACGGGTCTTATTCCCTCAACAAGTCCTCTTTTAGAACAAGTTGCCTTTGTCTAACGTAATCTAGGTTCTGACCGCTCCCCGGTAGAGAAACTTTCAGTACCTTCTTGCAAAGCTTGTGGATCCATTGAAGTGGAAAGTAGTGACGGGGCGATAGATCGGCCACCTAATCTGCCTAGATCCTTTGCAGCCCAAATCGCTCTGAGAGTCCCCTGAACAGCAGAAGAAGGTGACGCTGCGATTGATAGAGCTAACTCATCCGCTTTAGATCTGAGATCAGATGCAGGTACGACTTCGGTTACCAGACCCATTCTTAAAGCTGTTTCTGCTGAAATTCGTTCAGAGTTTCCCGTTAATGCCATTCTCATAACTTCCCCAAAGGGCATTTTGTTCAACATGCTCATTGGTTCGTATATTGCTGGCATTCCGTAAGATACATGTGGGTCAAAAAAAGTAGCGTGTTCTGCTGCGATTAAAATATCGCATTCGCCAAGAAAGTAAAAAGCCCCACCGCATGCCATGCCATTCACTGCGCCTATTACTGGTTTCCAAAGGTCATTAGATTTTGGTCCTAACCAATCACCTGGATCGTCGTACATGAAATTGTTAGAAGTTCCATAAAGTCCTTTTTCCTGGTCGATGGCCGTAAAAGGTTCATTTCTGTCGATTCCAACGCAGAATGCTTTTTCTCCTGCACCTGTAAGAACGATGACTTTGACTTCATCATTTGAGCGCAGAGATTGCCATAAAGAACGAAACTCTTCCTGCATTTCTGAAGTAAAAGAATTGTGGGCGTCAGGTCGGTTGATCGTTACCCATGCAACAGAATCTTTCTCTTCGTATATGAGAGTTTTGTATTCATTCATAAAAGACTCCAATTTATAAGGTAAGTGCTCTTTGACGATGATATTCGAATCTAAGCACTCTCAGTAACTCAGAATAGTTCATCGTGGGTAACCTTTATGTAACCATCACAAATGGA
>CENF01136409.1_pt1 | contig 11383 bp, 9 predicted proteins | sample 361291 | NCBI WGS metagenome assembly CENF01 (sample SAMEA2619399, study PRJEB7988) | marine metagenome | isolation source: saline water (ENVO:00002010), including | reverse complement strand
AAAAATGATTATAATCTATATTAAATGGAAGAATTAGATTTAAATATAGATAATTATGAATATGAGGATATATTGAAATTATTTGATTTAGATTTAAATTTTGGAGAAAATGAAATAAAGAAAGCGAAGAAGAAGGTTTTGATGATGCATCCAGACAAGTCAGAGTTAGATAAAAAGTATTTTTTATTTTTTAGTAGTGCATTTAAAATATTGTATGCGGTATATGAATTTAGAGAGAAAGCGAATGTAAATTTAAATGAAGAGGTAGAATATTTAGCAGAAAAGGATGATGAGAATCAGGAATTGGTGGATAAATTGAGAGATAAATATAGTAATAAAGATTTCAATGAATGGTTTAATAAAGAATTTGATAAATTAAAGATGGAAAATGAATATGAAAATAGTGGATATGGAGAATGGTTAAAAAATGTAGAAGATGGTGAAGTATGTAATAATAGAAATGAAATGAATGAAATGATAGATAAAAAAAAGAGAGATTTACGTAGTATTGTAAAATATAATGGAATAAGTGAATTTAATGATGGTGGATATAATGATTTAGCAAATAATAAACCACAAGAATATTCTTCAGGTATGTTTAGTAAACTACAATTTGAGGATTTAAAAAAGGCACATGTTGAAAGTGTGATTCCAGTAACGGAAGAAGATTATAAACAAAATTATACTTCAATGGAAGATATAAAATTAAAACGTCAACAACAATATTTAAATCCATTATCAGATAAAGAAGGGAGAGATTATCTAAATAATAAGAAAATAGGAGAAGATTATTTGGGTGCACAAAGAGCATTTAAATTAGCTACGCAAGAGAGAGAAGCATTAAAAAATATAAATATGTTCTGGTGTTCATTAAAACAAATAAAATAAATAGTAATTTAGTATAATAATTTATGTATATAAATATATAATATGAAATACACAAATTTAGCATTAAGTATATTATTGTTATTAGCAGTTGGATTTCTATATAATAAATTTCAATTAAATGTAGAGAAAGATGATAAATTAGAAGAATTAAATATAATAAAGAAATATTTATTAAATGAAGAAGATTATTATACAATAGATCAGTTAAGTGCAATAAAGAAACCGATAATTTGGATTCATATAGAATATGATAGAAATTTAAGAAAATGGCAATCTTTTGGTTCAAGATCGAGTGAAGAATTAAATCAAGAGTATTTATATTTGACTTTACGTTCAATTATTGATAAATGTAGTGATTATTTTCATGTGATATTGATAGACGATGATTCATTTGGTACATTATTAGAAGATTGGAATGTGGATTTGAAGAAAATAGGAAACATACAAAAAGAAAATATAAGATGTTTGGCTTTAATGAAAGTATTATATAAATATGGCGGAATAATGATGGAACCATCATTTATTTTATTTAAATCATTAAGACCGATATATGAAAAGATAATGAGTCATGGAAAACCATGTGTAGGTGAATTTCCAAATGATACAGTAGATAGTCATATAATGAATTTTAGTCCATCATTGAAATTTATAGGTTGTATAAAGAATTGTCCAAAAATACGTGAATTAGGAAAACATTTAGAAATATTAGTAAATAATGATTATACATACAGTTCAAAATTGGAGGGACAGATAACTAATTGGTTATATAATAAGGCAGAAAGTGGTGAAATAAATTATATAGATGGTAAATTTTTAGGCACAAGAGATTCAAAAAATAAAAAAATAGATTTGTCATGTTTAATGAGTTCATCATATATAGATTTAAATGTGAATGCGTATGGATTATATATACCACATAAAGATTTATTAAAAAGAACAGCGTATAATTGGTTTATATATTTAAATACAAAGGAAGTATTAGAAAGTAGAACAAATGTAGGAAAATATTTATTAATTTCAAATTAAATAAAATATTTAGTAATATTATAAATGAATTTTTCGGAGTTAGCCGAATCAATGCCATCGGTAGGTGGTCGTAGACGTCGTCAGTCAAGACGTAGCACAAGACGTAATAAGCTACAGGGTGGTAGACGCAAACAAACCCGTGGCGGTAGAAGAAGAAGACAAAGTCGCACTCAACGTCGCAGATAGATAAATAATATTTTATTTTTAAGAATATTCTCAAAAATAAAATAAAAATTATAGAATTTCTTTTAATTTATTTATAGTATCGGAAGATAATGTTTTAGGATAATCAATTTTGAATTTAATAATGAGATTACCAATAAAAGAATCTCTTTGAAAACCTATATTACGTAATACAATATTAGTATTATTATGAATAATTTGTCCATTAGCATTGGTAATTCTATATATTTTATTATTTAGATGTGTAATGTTAAAATCAATTCCAGTTAAGGAACTTTTAAATGTAATATTGGAAAAATATATAAGATTGAGTCCATCTCTCAAGAAGAATTGATGTTCTATTAATTTAATAATAATTTTGATATCTGAATATTTATAGTTAATACAATTACCTTTATTATTAATTATAATAATTTCATTACTATCTATAGATTTAGGTAAAGGAACATAGATTCTCTCTTCTTCATGTTTAAGTATATTATGATTAAAAATAGAGCGTTTAATATTAATGGGTACATTAGCGCCATTATATGATTCTTCAAACGTGATATTTAAATTGATAATAATATCTTCATTATTAGGATCATTAGAGGGAGGATTGTAAATTTCGATAGATGATGAGTTATTATTGTTACTGGATATATTAGAAGAAGAATGATTTTGAATTAAGAATTCATAAGCTTTAGTGATTTGATGGTACATATAGGAGTCATTATTATTTTTATCGGGATGGTATTTTAATGACAATCTTCTGTAGGCTTTTTTTATAGTGTCTGAATCAGAATTAGTATCAATATTAAGTATATCATAATAGTTTTTATTATTAATATGATTCATTAAACATATATAAAATAAATTATTTAATATTAAATATTTACCGAATAATAATATTATTAAATGAAAAATTCATTAATAATAAAGTATAAACCAAAAGAGCTAGATGATTTTAATATAAACGAATATACAAAAGAGTTAATAAATATATATTTAAAAAATAATAAATTATTATTTTTAATACATGGAGGTACAGGATATGGAAAGTCATCATTAATAAATGTATTATTAAATAAATATTATAAAGATGATAAAAATAGTATAAATAGTAATACAATATATATAAATTTGTTAAAAGAACAAGGTATAAATTATTACAGAAATGATTTAAAAAATTATTGTCAGATAAATAATTTAGTAAATTTAAAAGAAAAAAAAACAATAATTTTAGATGATTTAGATTTATTAAATGAGCAATGTCAGCAAATATTTAATACATTTATAAATAATTATGAAAATATAAATTTTATAATAAGTTGCAATGATAAACAAAAAATAAAATCGACGATAATAAATAAATTAGAATCAATAAAAATAAACAATATAGATGATATTTTTATAAGAGAAAGAATAAATAATATATTAGAAAATGAAAATTTAAAATTAGATAATAAATGCAAAGAATTAATAATAAGAGCATCTAATATGTCTATACCAAATATGATAAATAATATAGAAAAATTAAATTTAATAATGAAAGATGATAAAATAGATTATAATTTATTAGAAAATGTGAGTTGTAATATAAAGATAAATGATATGAGTAAATATATAGAATTATGCAAAGGAGATAATTTAAAGGAGGCAATAGATAATATATTAAATATGTATAATAATGGTTTTTCTGTAATAGATATATTAGAGGAATTTTTTTTATATATAAAATATCATAGTAATTTACATGATAAATATAAATATGAGATAATAAAACTAATATGTAAATATATAAATATTTTTCATAATATTCATGAAGATTCAATAGAATTAATATTTTTAACTAATAATATACGAAATATATTTAATAATATATAATAAAATATTAATGTCTATATTTAAAGAAGATATATCAAATGAAATATTATATAATTTTTTAAAAATATATTGTATATTAGAAAATAATTATTATATATTAGATAACTTAATTTATAAAAAATATGAATATAATAATCAAATTGATTTATTAAAAGATGAGTTAAAAGAAAAATATAAAGATTCAAAGAAGTTTTATTTGGAAAGAGTGAATAATTTTAATAATTTATTAACAATAATAAGACAATTATGTAAAAAGAATAATATAAAATATAGAAATAAAATAAAATATGATAAAAATAAGTATAACATTATTTATTATATAGAAAATATAGAATAAATAATAAATTAAGAAGATATACGACGTTTATCAATTTTAGAAGAAGTTAAATAAATAGAATTTTCAGTGCAAACAATGAATACTTCATCAATTTTAAAAATTTTAACAATGGGACTAGTATATTCTTCCGCATTTTTAACAAGTAATTTTTCATCATTATCTCTAATACCAATAAGTACATTTTTTTCTAATGAGTCAACCCAATAGTCAAGCATAATAGGTTTATCTTCAGTAATAGCGATTTTAGATATATGAGACCATATAGAAGCGGGCGGTAAGTGATATTGTTCTTCCTCAGACATATTTTATATAAATTATTGTTGAAAAACTTTAAATACTTTTTTGTGTAAATAATAATAATTTATAAAATATATTATTATTAATATAAATTAAATGAGTTTGAATAAAGTAATAACAAGTGTAAATGCCTTGGTCAATTCGATTTCAATACCAGACAGTCAGTTAAATAATGTGGTATGTATTGATACTGTAAATAATAGAATAGGAGTTCAAACTGCAAATCCAACAAAAGAAATAGATATAAGTGGTATGTTAAAGACAAATTATATATATTTAAATAATGAAAATAATATAATAAGTGATTTTGATATAAGTTATGATACAAGTTTTGTAACTTTTAGTAGAGGAATAAAAATCAAAGAAGGTATAAGTTGTGAAAATATATTTTGTAATTTTATAGATTTATCATTAATTTCAGGTGATATATCATTTACAAATAGTATAGATATTAGTGGTAGCATAAATATATCAGAAAATTTAAATGTAGATTTGTCATTAATAGTTTTAGGTAATATAGAATCTAAATTAGTAAAAGCAAATGGTGTAGAACTATCATCAGATGACCGGTATAAACATAATGAAAAAAATATAAATAATGGATTAGAAATAATAAGACAATTAAAACCACAAATATATAATAAAACTTTAACATTTAAAGAAGAAAATTACAGAGGCACAGTAAATGAACCATATTTAATAGAAGCAGGATTAATAGCGCAAGAGATATTTGCAATAAATGATTTAAGTTATACAGTAACCCAAGGTAATACTACAAAACCATATTATTTAAATTATGGTAATATTTTTGTATATGGATTAGCAGGAATAAAAGAATTAGATGAAATAGTAAGTAATTTATCTAATAGATTGAATAATTTATCAAATAGATTGAATAATTTATCAAATAATACACCTGATATATCAGATATAAATTTATCTAATATACAAAATTTAATAATAAATCAAAATACATTAATTCAATCATTAAATACAAAAATAACAAGTTTGGAAACGAGAATTAATAATTTAGAAAAATAAATAATTAAATATATAATATAAAGTAAAAATAATGAGTATAGCCGACGTGAATTCATCAGTAAATAATCTAATAGGAACGTTTGCAACAATTAATACAGGAAGTTTTCAACCAATACCAAATAATTTAGTATGTATTGATACATCTAATAATAGAATAGGTGTAAATACAATAGATCCATCATATGGTATACATGTAATAGGAGGGGGCAATAATGGTACAATAGGTTCAACAAGTTTGAAAATATCAAATTCAACAAATAATACAGTAGTAATTTTTGAGAATTTACCTACTAATTCACACGGATTAGCAATAGGACAACTATATAATGAAGGAGGAATATTAAAAATAGCATAAATTAGTAATTTATATCAAATAATATTTTATATTATTTATACATTATAAGATATTATACATGACAAGTGATAGAAATAATTTGTATAATGAATTAATTGAAAAAGATATATCTACAGAAAAATTTAATAGAGCCGATAGAAGATTTAAATTAGCCGCTGAATATATTCAAGAATCATCATCACAAGATCCAAGTAATAATTTAGTAATAGAATCAAGTAATAATAATATACAACTTATAGTAGGACCAACAAAAAATATAGAGTTATATGGTAATGTATTTGTAAAAGAAAATATAATTTTAAACAGTCTAGTTGTAGAAGATGCGTCAATAAATATGAATACATTAATTGGTGGAACACTAACGGTTTATAATGATGTTAGTTTAAATAAAAATGTGAATATATTATCTAATTTAGAAGTAATAGGTGATATTTCAACAAATAATTTATTAGTAAATGGTAATACCTTATTTAATGGATATGTTGATATATCAGAAAATCTATATGTAAATGGGGATGTATCATTTCAAAGAAATTTAGATGTATTGGAAACAATAGTAACAAAAAGATTAAAAGTATTAGATGATATATCAGTTAATAACAAATTGGATGTATCAAATAATGTTAATTTAAGAAGTAAATTAGTAGTAAAAGAAGATGTATCACTAAATAAAAATGTGGATATAGCACAAAAATTAAATACAGGAGCGACAGATATTAGTGATATATTAATTGTAAAAGGAGATGTATCATTAAATTCATCAGTAGATATTTTAAAAAACTTAAAAGTAAATGGTAATGTATTTTTAAATTCAAAATTAGATATTTCAGATCAATTAAATGTATTAGGTGATGTATCATTAAATAGCAATCTTAATATATTAGAAAATCTATATGTAAATGGTGATGTATCATTTCAAAGAGATTTAAATGTATCGGAAACAATAATAGCAAAAAGATTAAAAGTATTAGATGATATATCAGTTAATAACAAATTGGATGTATCAAATAATGTTAATTTAAGAAGTAAATTAGTAGTAGAAGGAGATGTATCACTAAATGGAAATGTAGATATAGGAGGCTCAATACAATTAAATGATTTAATTGTAAAAGGAGATGTATCTTATAATTCAAATGTAGATATTTCAAATAGATTAGTTGTAAATGGAGATATAAGTTTAAATAATTCAGTAGATATATCAAATAAATTAAATGTATTAGAATTAAATGTATATAATGATGTGTCTTTTAATAATGATTTATCAATAGCAAATAAATTAAAAGTACATGGTGATGTATCATTAAATTCAGGATTAGATGTTACAAATAATTTAAACGTATATGGTGATGTTTTATTAAAATCATCCGTAGATATAACTAATAAATTATTAGTAAATGGTGATGTATCATTAAATTCAGGATTGGATGTATTAAATAATTTAAATATAAATGGAGATGTATTTTTGAATAATAAATTAATAGTAGAAAATGATATATCTTTTAATAATAATCTGGATGTATCAGGAAATATAAAAGTTAAAGGAAATACAAGTATAAGCGGAAATACAATAATACTAGGTAATTTGGAAGCAAATGATGTAACATTTGCAGATTTTTCTGCAACGAATATTATAGTAAATGAAAATGTAATACAAATAGGAAAAGATATAAGTTTAGCAGATCCATTAGAAATAGGAAGTTTAATAAATCCATTAAAAATAGGAATTGGTAGTTATGCAGGACATATAAGTCAAGAAGATGATGCAATAGCAATAGGAAGACATGCAGGTTTAGTTGGACAAAAATTAAATGCATTAGCAATAGGAACAAAAGCGGGACAATCAAATCAAGGTAAAACTTCAATAGCAATTGGTATTGAAGCTGGATATCAAGATCAGGGAAATAATTTAGGATCAGCAATTGCAATTGGTGAAAAAGCAGGATATGATTTACAATCACAAAATACAATAGCAATTGGTGAACAGGCAGGTTATGCTAGTCAAGGCGAAACAGCTATAGCATTAGGGTTAAATGCAGGGCAATTAGTTCAGGGAGAATCATCAGTAGCAATAGGTAATTTAGCAGGTGTTACAAATCAAGGAACTACAAGTATAGCAATAGGTAATCATGCTGGAAATAATACACAAGGAATAGGTGGAGTTGCAATTGGAAGTGAAGCAGGAAAGAATAATCAAGGAGATTATTCAATTGGAATAGGATATCATGCAGGGAGATCAAGACAAGTTGATAATTCAATAATATTAAATGCATTAGGAACACCATTAAATAATGTTAGTTCAGGGTTATATATTGCTCCAATAAGAAATAGTCTAAAAAATAATGTAATGCAATACGACACAGCAACAAAAGAGTTAATATATGCATACCAAATAGATATAAGTGGCACAATAACATCAAGTGATATAAGTTGTACCACATTAACTGTTTCAGGTATAATAGATACACAAAATAATGATTTATCGATGGGAACAGGAGAAATAGTATGTAAAAAAGTAACAGTAGATGAAATGACTATAAATGGTGATATATCATTAGTAAATGTAGATGTATTACATAAATTTAATGTATTAGAAGATACAAATTTATTAAGTAGACTAAATGTAGCAAATGATGTATCATTAAATTCTTCATTGGATGTAAATAATAAGTTAGTTGTTTATGGTGATGTATCATTAAATGGTAAAGTTGATATATCAAGTGATTTGTTAGTAAATAATTTGATAGTTAAAACAGATACAAAAATAATAGGAAATTTAGATGTATTGGGTCAATTAGGAGTAGAAGATATAAAATTTACAGGTGATGTATCATTTCAGGAAAATATTGATATAAATAAACGATTGTTGGTGACATTAGATACATCATTAAATAGAGATGTAACAATTGGTAATAATTTAGAAGTAGTAAATAGAGTAGATATAAATGGTGATGTTTCTATAAATAATAATGTAACTATTGGAGGTTTAACAAATTTAGAATCATTAAATGCAACAGGAGATTTAAGTATAAATAATGATTTATTAGTAGGAAAAGAATTACATGTTACTAGAGATGCAAGTTTTGTTTCTAATGTATTTATAGGTGAAAACTTAAAAGTAGATGGAGATGTTTCATTCCAAAGAAATGTTTATATACAAGACGGTAATATAAATATTGGAAGTGGTAAAACTTTAGATATTAGTTTGGGTTCAATAATATTAAGAGATAAGCAAATAAGTGGCAATGCAATATATGGAGGAACAATAGATGAAATAACAATAAATAAATTAACGGGTCCATTAGATTGTAACAATCAATTATTAAAAAATATACAAATAAATAATGGTGCATTAGACAATTTATCAATTGTTAAATGTGATATAGTATTAACAGATAATAATATAATAGATATAAGTGCGGCAACATTAGTATTAAAAGATAATCAAATAAGTGGTGATGCAATACAAGGAGGAACAATAGATGATATAAGTATATCAAAATTAGGCGGTTCAATGGATTGTAATAATCAGAAAATGTCAAATGTAAATATAAGCGGAGGAATAATAAATTCAATAACAATATCTAATAATTCACTTATAATTAATAATAATGAAATAATAGGTATTAATAATAATTCCGTGATAGATATAAGTCTCGGAACATTATTATTAAGAGATGATCAAATAAGTGGGGATAAAATAAATAGTGGAACAATAGATGATATAAGTATAGCATCATTAGGAGGTCCTATGGATTGTAGTAATCAAATAATGAGCAATATAAATGTAAGTGGAGGAATAATAAAATCAACAACAATATCCAATGATTTTATTTTAATTAATAATAATGAGATAATAGGTATTAATAATAATTCAATCATAGATATAAGTGCAGGAATATTATTATTAAGAGATAATCAAATAAGTGGTGATAAAATAAATGGTGGAATAATTGATAATATTACAATATCAGAAATTCATGGTCCAATAGATTTTTGTAATCACTTGATGAGTAATGTTAATTTAAGTGGAGGAATAATAAGTGGAATTGGCGGAACAATGAATAGTATAGAATTTATTTCAGGTTCAACAATAGATTTCAGTGCAGCAAATATTGTATTTGCACCAAATCAATTAACAGGAGACGTAATAGGAGGTGGAACAATATCAGAAATAGAAATTTCAAAATTGTTAGGGGCAATGGATTGTAATACTCAAGCATTTTCAAATGTAAACATAGTAAGTGGAAATTTAACAGGTGTTACAGTAAATGGTGAAATTACAATTTCCACATTAGGAGGGGCAATGAATGCAAATAATCAATTAATTTCAAATGTAAATATAGATAGTGGAGATATATCAAATGTAAATATAACAGCTAATTCAATAAATTTAGCTGGAGATATAAATTTGGGTGGAGATATTATTCCAACTCAAGATGCAGTATATAGTATTGGAAGTGCAACAAGACAAATTAAAGATATGTATTTGAGTAGTAGCACGCTTTATATGGGAACAGAAACATTAGGAGAAGTAAAACCAATATTAACTGTAAGCGGTGGAAGAGCCGAATTTATAGGAGCAGTAATATCGCCCGATGATATAGCAACAATTACAAAATTAGATGGATTAGAAATAAGTGGAAATGTAACATTTACAAACAATGAAAGTAAAATTATTATAGAAGGAGATGTAAGTTTAAATAATAGTTTGGATGTAAATGGAAATATAAAATTAAAAGGTATACATGAGGGTAGTCAATTAAAAGCATTATATTATAATACCACAACTGGTGAAATAACATATGATAATAGTGGTAATACACAATTATTGTCTGTTATAGAAGGAACAGCATCAGCATCTAAAGCATTAGTAGTAGATTCAAATAGAGATATAGGAAATATAGGAAATATAACAATAACTGGACAAATAAATGGTCCATCATCATTAATAATAGATCCAGCAGGAGTAGGCGATAATACAGGATTGGTAGTGATAAAAGGTGGATTACAAGTAGATGGTTCAAGTACAATAATAAATTCATCAACATTAGATATAAGTGATCATAGAATATTATTATCAAATAATTCAACACATCAAGCACAGACAAATGGTGCAGGAATAGAAGTATCAAATAATAAATTATTTGTTTATAATTATAATAATGATAACTGGAATACAAATATAGGATTAAATGTAAGTGGAGTTTTAATAGTAGAAGACGATGTATTATTAAATTCTTCAGTTAATATATCAAAAAAACTATTAGTAGATGGAGATGTATCATTAAATTCTTCAGTTGATATATTAAAAAACCTACAAGTAGATGGAGATGTTTCATTAAATTCTTCACTTGATATATCAAAAAAATTATTAGTAGATGGAGATGTAT
>CENF01077526.1_pt1 | contig 11383 bp, 20 predicted proteins | sample 361291 | NCBI WGS metagenome assembly CENF01 (sample SAMEA2619399, study PRJEB7988) | marine metagenome | isolation source: saline water (ENVO:00002010), including | reverse complement strand
TTACACAACCCATTTACTTTTTATCTTTCTTTTATACTACCTATCGCTCCTACTTATTAAATTGAATTACTTTTCTATTTCACTTCCTAGTTTCAATACGTGTTAGTCTATTGATACCATAGATTAAGTAAGGATAACACAAAAATGGGTACAATATTAAAAATTGAAATGCTTTTTAGTATTGTTTGCTTCTTACCTTTACTTTTCTTGAAAAGTATGTTTCAAAACTCAGAACATTGGTTTTGCCACCAATGCCGCCATTACAAGGCAAGAGAATACTTCTCAAATAGACAATTTATGCGCGCTCAACTTCTTTCTCGCAGCGGCTTTGGGGGTCCACAACCCTCACCATACCCAGGTCAGCCGCCTCTACCCCGTTGCAAGAGTTGTCTAGAAGAACTAGGAGACCCTAATCAGCATTGTCCACCCACACCTCAAAACAGAAAGTAAAACAAAAACAAAAAAGAGAAGAGGAAAAACCTTTTTTCATTTTATAACCCATTAATGGATTAAATTGAACTAGATTTTAGTATATTAAATATATTATCTTTACCCATATCAGGAAACAAATGCTTCCAACACAGAGCAGTCCGAATGTCGCGCGCAAGGCAGAAATCGTCTACATTATCAAATCATTGTCGTTTGACCATGATTCAGATTCATCTCAGGCTCATCGCGAACCTTGGTGGCGTCGCCTATTGACAGTGACACCCCGAGCCAATCCACAAGACGGCGATTATTTCAGTATATAAAACGTGAGAAGATTTAATCTTTTTCATTTTATAACCCATTAATATATTAAATTGAAATACTTTTCTAGTATTAACTTAATAAAACTTATTATTTGTTTACAATATGAACGACTTACAATGGATCCACGCTATTGATTTCAAATCGTTATCATCCTATGAAGTTCAGCAATCTATAGATCGTCTAACTGAGAACCTGGAAACACTAAGAATTGTAAGAAATAGCTATATTAGCAATGGTGATAAAGTAAATCTGGAAATAATAAACAGTAAAATAAAAGACTGTTTATTAATTGAAAACAAGTTAATTCAACAGCTAAAAAAATTTAAAGTTCATACTTTGTAACCCATTTATTTTCTTTTCTTTGAACCACCCTTTTTCTTTGAACGCTTGTTTCGGTATGCTTTACCACCACCCTTTGATATCATTTTTACTGCATCTTTTAAACCTTGTTGGTCTGCCTCGGATTTTCTAATTTCATAATCCTCCTTCTCCTTATCCTCTAGTCGCATTCGTAAGTGTGTTCGCGAAGGCGTCGTTCCAACTATTTCATCAACACATTTACCCTCTTTTGAGCGCGCATCGCATTTTTCTTTTTCTTCTTGTTTTTTTTTAATCAAATCCTCAAACAGTAATGTTTTTTTGCTGCTATTTTTAAGCGCTAATATGGTTCCTACTATGGCGGCTAATATTAAAAACCCTAACATTCCTCCACCGTAGCTTACTAACATATCATAATATTTTGTTATGTACGAAGGAAAAGGACCGCCGTGTGCATCCTTAAGTTCTCTTTTTGCACGCTTTCTACACTCAATGTGTGTTTCCCCTTCTATTGTTCCTTCCCATGCGCTCTCCTCCCCGAAAATCTCCCGAGCGAAGGCGACGCCTTTTCCCCCCCTCCCCTCTCTTACCACCCACTCTCCATTCTCATTCTTCTCGTAATTATCCGCGTTACGAACTTTACCAGCAGTACCAAACCCGCACATTTTTTTAGCATTTTTGTTAATTTCTTTATCACCGGGATACAATCCTGATAAAAAGATCATTCCCTCTTTAACAGATTTTTTTTCTTCCTTTTTCTTCATAAAATTTAATACATTTAATGGTTTCATACAATGACACGACATTATAAACCAAAACACTAACAGTATTATTATTGTTAACTTATACTTTAATACCATTTTTGTAAATCTACTGTACATTATATTATAAAAAGAAATTAATTATTACTAAACATCGGATAAGCCAGTTGACCCAATTCCATTCTCGTATTATAAACGGTAAGTCTTCTGTCTAACTCTATTATTTCGTCCTTATTTAAAACCCCAAAATACCTATCAATATTTGTGGAACTATCGTCCATGTCTACCTCGTCAAACTCATCCATATTATTAATGCACCTAAAGTACATACGCTTAAGTATGCTGCGAAATGTGTCAGTTAAACCGCTACATAAAGGTACGGTATCATTTAGGGCAGCAATAATATCATTTTCTAACCAATTTTTATAATAGTCATCCGCGGTTGGATCCTCGCTATACACCTGTATCAGCTGGTATTTATTCAGCCACTTTTTTTTATAAAACCGTTCTATTACCTCGCGGTTGATTTTATACCGCTCATATGTAATTACAGGCAAGTATGACATTATTTTAATAACCACATCAAATGGAAAATTACTCATGTATCTATAACAGATATTTTAGTAATTACACAAACATAATTATATAACTAATAAGTATAATGTCCGAAAACGTTAAAATTGAACAAATGGCTTTTGATCATTTAGTAGAGTTACTTGAAAAAAAGGATTTTAGAAAACATCTAGTAAAGGCCTTAAATGAGGATGTAGACATTCCTATAATTAATGAAAAAACCGAAGGCAAGGTGATGGAAGCTATATATAAACAGATTGTTAAAGCAATCAAAACCATTGATATTTGCGAGATGAATTAATTTTTTTCTTATTATAATTTATAATGTTCAAAACATTCATTAAGTCCATAAGAAAGGGGTTACACAGAACTAGACGCTCTACACGTGCTCGTAAACAGTCAGGTGGCAGCGGATGTGCAGAATCAAGGGCTTTATCACCCGCACAAGCCGGTGGAAAGCGCACACGACGCAATCGCCGCACACGCTCGGTTCGCAGACGCCGTTAAATAATTTAGGAATAATTGCATATTTTATATATGCCATTATTTAGGGGTTTTAATGATATATCAATTGATGCACTCTCAACAGGAGGTAACCTCCGTTCACCATGATAAACATCATTGTCACATTTTGAACAGTAATCGCTAAATACTTTACTTGAATCTCTGAATGCAAACATAACACAGCTCCTACAGCAGCGAGGACCTGTACAGTCTACCTTCTCTGTATTAATCCACTCATCAGGAAAATCTAAACGATATTTAACACTGTTAATCAATTTGTATGGAACCGACATTGCGGTAACCATTTCTTTAAACTATATTACTATTATATTTAGAAATCAATTTATAATAATATATTATTATAAATGGATAAGTATGTAATCGCAATTCCCTCTTATCTACGCGAAAAAGAGATTCAATACAAGACCTTAAATCTTTTAAAATCTTACAAAATAAACCCAGAAAAAATATTCATCTTCGTAGCCAACAAATCTCAACAAAAAATATATCAGGACTCTATTCCAAATGATTATTATAATAAAATAATTATAGGCAAAAAGGGGATAACTAAACAAAGAATATTTATTTCTAATTATTTTCCTAAAGGTCAATATATCGCATCGCTTGACGACGATATTCAAAAAGTATTTGAATTACATGGTGAAACTTTACATCCACTAAAAGATTTAGATAAATTTATAAAAAGAGCCTTCAATAAAGCGTTGGAAAGTAAACTATTTATATGGGGAGTTTACCCTACACCCAATCCGCGTTTTATGTATGATCGTATAACAACAGATTTAAGATTTCTAATTGGCGGATTTTACGGTTACATTAACCGTAAAGACAGCAAGTTATATCCTTCCATTAAATCAGAAGGAAAAGAAGATTACCACCAATCTATTCTCTACTTTTTAAAAGATGGGGGAATCGTAAGATATAATAATATTGCATTTAAAAGTAAAACAAATGCTGCAGGTGGATTAGGCAAAGAAAGATTTGAAATGAATAGAAAAGCCGCTGTATTCTTACACAAAAAGTATCCAAAAATTGTGGCAAGAAAAACAAGAAAAAACGGTATGCCAGAAATAGCATTAAATAATAAAACAAGAAAGAAGTTATAAACTAATTATTTACTTTCATAGTTTTATTTTTGCCTCCTATCTTACGCTTCTTGGTTAGTTGTTTTAAAACCTTTATATGTTTTTTAACATTTGATTTAGTGTATTTTTGTTCCTCTTTCCATATATTTGTTCTTAAATAGCATACAATGGATAATCTAACAGCATCGGGTTGTTTTAGTTTAATAGGCAAATTACCATGCCATTCGTGTACATCCATAAACAGTATATCACCCGATCGCACATTAAATCCCACTCCATACTGTGGAAGACATGTTTCGCCGCCTTCATACTCGCCATTTTCTATTACAGCAAGATTACCAAACCCCTCTACATCATCTCCCCTATCTTTATGAATTTTAGTAGTAACATTTACGTTGGTAGTAACAGTAGTGAATGCCGTATTAGGGATCTTAAAAGTCAATGATTTAGCCTTCTTATTTTGTTTTTTATATTGAGAAGGAATAAGTTTTTTATACAAAGTGTTTATATCTTTAATAAATGGTAAACATTTTTTCCACTGTTCAGGATAATCTATATTGAACCTAGTTTCGCGTATAGATAGTGGCGTTGTTAATTCGTTATTTTTAAGCACAATCTTTTGTGTAGGAGAAAACCCATCCATATAACCCAATATATTGGTTTTTACACCTTTATTATTGGTTATATCTCGTCTATTTCCTTTCTTTACACCATTTAGTTCACCCCTGTTGTGTGTATTTATCTTTGCAAAATCTATAACATTATCATAAAACGCTTGGCCCCTTTTATTATTTAGTATACCCTTTCTAAATCGTGCTAGTATACGACCGTCTTCAGTATAAACATCTACGTCCATATCAAAAATAGTGCGTAAATGATTTTTGGTAACCTGTTTTCCCGATAATTTTTCCATGTTACTATCGGATACACACCTCCTAGCTACATATTTGTGCACCATTAATATATAGTAATATATTTAAATTACTTTTCATATATATATGGATCCTGTATTTTGCTATACGATGATTTTTGTATTAGGGTTATGTACAGCTAGACTTGTAAATGCTGTACATAATGGAAAAAAATCAAATAAATTTACTGAAAACAGGACGATGGCATTATAAAAGACAACTTTTCTTTAATAGCTTTATAAATTACAATTAATCTTTGATAAAACCCGGTTTCAATAGTTATATTTTCTTTTGCATTTTTTTTTGGAATATCAGTTTCATCGCAATTTATAAAATGCCCGTAATGCGTGTCACCCTTTGGTGAATCCAAAAGCCTTTTCGTTTCAATGATCTTTTTGTATGGTGGAGGACTCATTTCGCGCCCGATACAGAGACAACCACTGCTCTTCCCAATATACTTTGCCTTGTACATTGGCAAACCAGATATTTATTTTATTATTAACTAATAACTTGTATTCAATTTATTAATTAATATAATAATGTTATAATATATGGCATCAATCGCCTTATATAAGATACTACCCTACGATATTATTATTAAAATTAATAATAATATAGCTGAGTTAAATATAACTGCTAAAATAACAAAATATGATAATATGCATATGGAACTCTTTACTATTTTACATAAGGCTTATCATTTTAAAAATGGTAATAAACACAAATATATTAGCTTACCACAAAATTATAAAAAAGTTCTTAGTGTTATAAAATTAAAAAATAAAAAAAATATACTTGAAATGCCATACGATATATTATATCATTATTGAAGCTCGTGTCCTATATGATTATATTTGTCGTATTTATGATAGTAAGATAAAGTACCATTATTTTTATAATCATTATCATATTTATTGAATATTTTCCAAAATAAATCTTGCTGTTCTAAAACGCTGCTATATTTATCATATATTAAACCATTAAAAAAGTGTGTGTACTCATCCTCATAACTATTTATAGTAAACCTTTCATTATTAACAACTATTTCTCTTTTATCACGCGAAGCTTTACCTGATTCAAATACGCATCTACATCCATCGCACACTAACTCTAAATAAAAATATGTATCAGTATCTTTACTTCCTCCATAGTTAACATATTGTTTTCTTGTATTTTTAATTATATCTGCATCTAATAAATTTTTAGTCTTTTCACCTAAAAGACGATAAACAGTAGATAGATAATGACATTGAAACATGTCTTTAAATAGCCCAGATTTATCAAAATACCCAAGTCGTTTTTCTACATCATCGGAGTATAAAAAATGAAATCCAATATAATTTATATCTTTATTTCTATATTTTGAAATCACATTGTTAATATCGGATTTATACAAAAAATGATCCATTAGATACACATTTTGGGTAACATACTTGGATATATCATTAAACTCATCGCTGTTAGATGCAAACGGTTTTTCAAATACTAATTTACCCTCTGTACAACCTAAATCATGTATAATTTTTTTATAACATAATGGTGGTGTTGCCACATATACAATAGTATTACAGTCAATTAAATGTCGTAAAGTTATTGAATAATCATTATAGTCTCCTTTTACAAATTCTATTTTTCCAATTAGGTTACTTATATCACCTTTAACATCATTTAAAAAATAATCCTGTAAATCGCTAGTTTTCCAATTTTCCCAACCGTAACAATATATTTTATTTAAAAACCCGAGACTATTTATGTTCTTATACACCTTATTACGACATATATCACTGGTGGCACCAATAACAATTAAATTATACATATTTATATATAGTAATTATTTTATTAATTGATTTAATAAAATAATATATTAATACATAATTATGGCTTGCATAGCACTGGGTAATATTTTACCACCTGATGTTATTAATATCATACAAACGGATGTTATTAATATACAGTTTAATGAAAAGCATTTGAAATTTAAAGAAATACATGAACAACTTAAAAGCATATTCATGCATGCTAAAACGTGGAGTTCAGATTATGACGGTCTTTATTCTGATAAAGAACTAACAGTTGTATTCACTATGTTAAGAAGTAGGTATAGAAAAATTGGTAGAATTACAGATCTATGTAGACGAGGTCAATGCAGGTGTTTTCCTAGACGTAGAAACAATTATGCAACAATGATATGTTCATAAAATAATCTGCAACTGTTTACTATAAAAAAAAATAATATATATTTTTGATAAAACCGACTAACGTCATAGTTATCAATCAAGTAGGATCGTATCAGTCCAATTAAAAACATTTGAAACCCCCCATTGAAAACTTTTTGTTTTAAACTAGCTTTAGGAAACATAGAATCAACAATATTTTTATATTTTTTGTTTACATACCAACTTGTAGTTACCAAATCTACACTACATACAGGTAGGTTTATCTTATTTATTTTTTCTAAATCAGCTGCACAGCTCATACCAATAGATGGTCCAAATCTATTTACTTTTACAATATATATAATATATACCTTTCGGCACTTTATGTATGATTTTATTGATGTACCAATATAAAAGAATGTTCTTGTTTTATGATTAAGATACATAGTAGACATGGAGTATTTTGGGATAATATGATTATTAGGAATAAATTCTGTAATATAGCCTATCACGTCTTCAGGCAGTCTTTCTAGTATTTCCATAATATATTAAGATTTATAATAAATTGAACATAATTATTTATTATATATATATGAAACATATATCAACAGTAGACATGTCTTTTGTAAATACAAACAGTAACCCAGCTGACAATATCTTCACAAAATTGCCTGTTATAAATAATATTACACTAAATACAATTGATAAAAACCCTAAAAAAAAGAGTTATAAGTCTTTAATGAAAGACATTATGTCATCGGATAAATCTAAAGAAATGCCTGAGTTAATTAAATGTGTACCTCAGAAGATAGATAAAATTTAATCATCATCTTTTATTTGTTTAGGTATTGCGGTGTCTTTTATTAATAAACTTTTACATTTTTCATTATCTATTGTTTCATATATTTTTCGGTTAATTTCTAAGTACTCTTCTTGACCTTTTTCGCTTTTTATCCAATCAGGATTAAGCTTTTCAAAGTCACACATAAGAGATATATATTTATGTTGTAAATGTTTATCGCTTTTTCCTAATAATTCATCCACTTTATTATCACTCTTTTCCCAATCTTCATCATTTTTAATACATAACTTCCTTCTTTTTTGGTCTACACAATGTATAGGTCTTTTGTAAACACCTAATTCACTCATTTTATTACAAATGGCATTGGTTATGCCTATTGTAATATTTGAATCCTTTAGTATATCTAATGCACCTAGTTCCAATTCAATAGAATTTACAAATTCTGTCCAGTTAATAGCATCTTTACAATCCTCGTTTAGAAATACATTAAGGTTAAATTGATTATTGTTATTTGTTGTATTACCTACTTTTGGTATCAATTCTGATATTTGCTTGTCTTTTTCATCCATTTTTTTAAATAACTCTAATATCAATGCATCCTTATCAAGAGAACCTACATTATCATCCACTATTTTTGTCGTTTTAATTGGCAAACATACCTTCTTATGTTTACATAGACCACTTTTGAATTTATAGGATTTTCCACATTGACATACAAACCTATAATCATCACAATTATTTGTGGCTACTTTTTGGCTACTTTTGTTATCCATCGTTATCCGTTTGTGTTTCAGTGTGGATAAATGTTTATTAAAATTAGATAATTTAGACGTTGTATAGTCACAATAATAACATGTATATTGATGCTGGCTACTTTTTGGCTCCTTTTTGTTATCCATTATTATCCATCAATATTTTATTCTTAAATTATTTAAAATCAAGAAAAAAAAAGTACAGTCACAAAATTAAAATACAATATATTTAAACAAGACCATTATGGTCTGAGGTGATTTTTTCAATAAAAGTTTTATATTTTTCTCAGAGAATTTTAAAAAAGGACAAAAATAATTGTCCAATTTCGATATTTGGAAAATAGAATTGAAAATGGGAATTTTCCATGACACTGAATTTAGGAACTTTTAGGAACTTTTTTTTGAACCTTACTGATATGTAGGATAAACATTTATATTTATAAATATATGAAAAATATGTAGGCAAGGAAGCCAGAACGGGCGACCGCGCTAAATCCCGGGGTATTTATGCTCTCGTAAATTATCATAATATATTTTATTTTGTTATGATAAATGGTAAGGTATTTTAAAATGTGGTGGTGGTGGCGCGCAATTGGCCTACATAAGTTTTAGAGGCGATTTTTTTAAAAATGGGTCCGTTAGGTTTATATAGCCATTGTAGGAATATATGATTATGTTTATTAAGTCTATTGAGTGCACATTTATACTTGAAACATAAAATATTTAATTTATGTTTTATTTTACTACAAAGCGGTCTATGGGTGAATGTATAATATCCTCGGATTGATCCAAGTCCATTGTATTTATTATATTCATCGTCAATATTAGATAGTATAATTTTATTGAATTCATCATGAATGTTAGATGATAAGGATTTAATGAATTGATCTTCATACAATTCGTTAAATTCTGAATGTATCATTTTAATAAAACAGTCATGTTTGGTAATAACCACTTGTTCATACCATGGTCCTCCATAATCCATAATGCTTTATTGGGTTACAATTTGTGTATATTATATAAACTTAATACAGTTCAATTTTTTATATATATAATATATATATGGTGAATAGAAAAACACGTAGAAATAAAATAGTGCGTAGAAGAAATAAATCTTGTTGTAATAAATTTAAAGGAGGTGCTCTTCAAGGCGGCACTACACCGCCGCCGCCGGGGAGTACTGCGAACTCCACCAGTGCGGGCTTAAATGCTATGGGAAGGATTCAAGATCTCGAGGAAGAAATTGCTGCTCTTAGAGTTGAACGCAATGACCACATTATGGAAATTAATAGATTAAATCGTGTTAACGAGAGTTTACGTCTTACCATGTCAGAGGGCGATACTGAATTTGCACGACAGATAAATAATGAACCCGAGCATGTGCGCCACGCCAATGCAGTCCCAGTCGCAATGGCTCGCCAACCCGGTCGTTCGATGTTTTTTGGATCTAGATTTAGAAGAGGAAGAGTTATTCCGACAGCAACGGAAATTGTAGGAGAGGCCCCCGCCATTGCCCGAGCGGAAGGAATAGGTACTAGAAATATGAAGAAGAAAAATAAAAAGAAAAGTGAGAAAAAGAAAGGAAGAGGCAGAAAGTAGAAGATAATATATAATATAACGTATATATTATATATGGTGAATAGAAAAACACGTAGAAATAAAAGGATCAACAGGAGAAAATCTGTATCACGCAATAAATTTATGGGTGGTGCTAACACTCCGACTACTACTAGGTCTCAACTACAAATTGAATTACTGCATTGCCGAGATATGCTTGCGCAGAGAAACCAAGAAATCGCAGAATTGACAGCCGCGGCAGTCACGGCAGAACTCATCCCCGACGCCGCTCTCACCGATTTACCTGTCGCACAGCTTCTTTCACCGCGTCGCGACGATTCCACACGTCCTGCTATAGAAGCTGACATAAATAACCGACCTGTGCGTGGAAGGCAGAGGTCCATAATTTCAAGAATGTTACCTTATCGCTCGCGCGAACCGGTTGATGACGCCCCCCCGAGCGGCCCGAGCCTGCCGACTAGAGCCCCCGCGGTTAATGGCTGGGAGCAGCGGAGTTTGCCAAATGGTGACCGGTTCTGGTGGAACACCAGGACCCATGTCGCTACTTGGCAACTACCGCGAAACATTCGGTCTCGTATGCGTATAGTTCCTGTTGATGGATCTGGAAGTGGAACTAGAAATATGAAGAAGAAAAATAAAAAGAAAAGCAAGAAAAAGAAAGGAAAAGGCAGAAGGTAGAAGATGATATATATATATATATATATATATGAGTTCTCAGCGTTTTGAAAGAAGGGATGAAAGAATTGAAACAACAATAACACCCAAAGAATTAACACCAAGTGATTTAGCTACATATACGATCAAAAGTGGAAAAACACAAGTTCCTTTAGATAGGTTGTTAACAAAACAAGGTCAAGCGTTGAATACGCAGGCAGATGAATTAGAAAAAAAAGATGATGAGTTAAAAGAAATTAAGAAAGATTTAAAAGAAGAAAAAGATGCTAATACGGTATTAAAAAAACGTATAAAAGAAATGAATAAAGAATTAGAAAAATATAAAAGTGATTTAGATACAATTGATCAAGAAAAAAAATATGTAGGAGATAAAAATAAAGAATTAACCAATGAAAAAAAACGTTTAGAGGCGGTTGTAACTAGTATGAGTAAAAAAGATAAAAATATAGAAGATATTAGAGATACATATGAAAGATCACTGCAAGAACATAGAAATC
>CENF01026422.1_pt1 | contig 11398 bp, 8 predicted proteins | sample 361291 | NCBI WGS metagenome assembly CENF01 (sample SAMEA2619399, study PRJEB7988) | marine metagenome | isolation source: saline water (ENVO:00002010), including | reverse complement strand
GCATTTGAACTTGATATTAGTGTTGAAGATGCATTCAAGCTGGTTATATCTGCAGGAGTTGTGACTCCTAACTCAGTTAAAATTAAGGATTCAAAATAAAATGAAGGGAGCTACTAATTTATATTATTTCTTCATAGTATTATTACTTCAGAAAGTATCCTATATTAATTTTCTTTTTATAATTTTAGATTCGTGAAAGTAACCAGACATCATAACTATGGAAAGTACAATGAGTCAATGCCTGGTGAAGATAATATAACCAATGATTTTTTTTACTCCTGTTTCTTTGAATTGGATAATGGTAAAAAATTAAGTATACATACTTTTAAACAATATAATTATGAAACTGGTGTCTACGATTGGGGGTTATACTCCGAGGGAGGATTAGTACATGGAGGAGGAACAGATAAAGATGACGAGTATAACATTCATTATGCTGATTTCTATAAGTTTAGTGAGTATTATTTTGATATAAAATTTCCTGCTGGACATACTGTTACAGAATTCCCTACAGATGAAGAAAGAAAGTGTGTTATTGAATATTATCTAGAAAATATTAAAGATAAGTAGTGACCTGGCTGGGGCTCGAACCCAGGACCCTTTCCTTAAAAGGGAGATGCTCTACCAACTGAGCTATCAGGTCAAAAAGAGATCGAATATACATCTATTTCCCAGATATATTTTTATCAATTTTTTGAACTTTAAAATTCTCTTTTTTATAGTTTTTAGATAATTTACTCCAAGGAGATCTAACGTATACTTGTTCAGCACACGTATGCCATAAAATTGCATTTGTCATACCAAAACCTACTGGTATATTTAAATCCTTAAAGGTTACTTTAAAAGTTATCTCACCATTGAAAATTGCCATATTTACATTATTTAGTTAAACAAAATAGTGCATCAAGTATGAGATTACTCGAAACTTTGAGAGATATTCTCCGCATTCTGAACCACCGTTCATCGAGTTTGTCGGTTGGTACGTTATTAACGTTCTTGATGCTATTGTAAAGATATAAAAAATTAGTAAATTAGAATCATGCAAAATGTGGAATTAGATACTGATCAGCATACTTTTTCAGATAAACACAATAGACCAGATATTGCAAAACTTAAAGATTTTGGATGGCTATCAAATAATACTGATAGAGATAATCTTATTAATAGTCCTTACTATAAATCAGTTAGAAAAACAATACACAAGGAATTTGACTTAAATGCAATAGAATTTAATGAACTTCATGCATTACATGTGCTTGGGCGTTGTAATAATCCAGACTCTTGGACTAATAATGTTATTGAAAATAAACAAGGCTTAGTTTATGGAATGGTTCAAAGTGGTAAAACGGCTAACATGCTCTGTTTATCAGGATTAGCTATTGCTGCTGGTTATAATTTTATTATTTTATTATCAAGTTCGCATAATTCACTTAGAAGACAAACTCAAGATAGAATTAATAAAGCTCTTGAATTAAATTCATATAATGGATCTAGCATCAATCCCTCTATCAAAAAAGTACAATCTATTACAACTATGGAAGAAGGTAATGATGATTACAAACCTAAAGACCCTTCTAAACTAGAAAATTATCTTATAAATAATGATACAGTTATAGCTTGTGTAAAAAAGAATAAAGATATTCTTGGAAACTTTCTAAATGACTTTAAAAGCGTTAAAAGGAATAATAATGCCCTAAACAATATTAAAACTTTAATTATTGATGATGAGGCAGATTTTGCAAGCATTGATACTAATTCTCCAAGTCAAAATTCTTCAGCTATCAATAAACAATTAGTTGATATAAGAAGAATAATTCCTAAAAATTGTTATGTACAATACACAGCTACTCCCCAAGCATGTATTGCTGCAGACACTGAGTCTCTAGTTGGATACCCTAAGGATTTTTTGTGGCTTTTAGATGTTTATAAAGATAAAGTAAATCAAAAAACATTTTCATATGTTGGTCACAATGAATTTTTTAATGATTATGAATCACAGTTATTAGTCCCAATAATTAAAGAAGCATTTCCATACTATATAAAAGATGAGATGGGTGATGTTAAAGAAATGATGACTTATAAGGGTCCAATAACAAAAGTTCCTAAGGATGGAGGAATTGAGAAAGTTATAGATTCAACCCTAATCGATTTTATTACAAACAATTCTCTTAGAAATCGTCATTGTTATGATTATAATAAATCAATTATGGACTTTATTATAACCTGTGCAATAAGATGGCATAGGCATTATACCGAGCTAAAAGCTTTATTAGGCAATACTAATCCTCCTGATTTAGATGATATTAAAAAAGATAATCAAGAAAATAAAAAGTTAAATTATCCGTTTCATGCAATGATTTTAAATCTTGTTTATAAAAAAGAACAACATAAACAGCTTTTAAAATTAATTGATTTAATATTTAAATCTGTTAAAAAAGATTATTATGAGGGTGATAAAGTTCTATTTGATACCCTTTATAAAAAACAACAAGATAAATCGAGTTATTTTGATAAGACTATTCCTAGTAAAGATGATTTAAAGCGTTTTATCGATTATGCCTTTATCATCACAGAAGAAATTACTGATTCAAATGAATACATATATATTTTAAATTCAGACCCGGATACCGGTCAACAACTGAATTATGAGTCCAACAATACTACTAAAACAAAAAAAGCTGCAATAATTATTGGAGGTCATAGTTTAAGTAGAGGTCTTACTGTGAATAATTTGTCTGTCTCATTTTTTATTAGATCTCAAGTAAGTAGTCTAGGTGATACAAATCTTCAAATGTGTAGGTGGTTTGGACATAAAAGAAAACATATTGATTTAATTTCAGTATATCTAATGGATCATGCAAAAGAACTATATCAAGGTTTGTCAAAAGTAGATGATTCATTAAGAAATGAGTTTAAGGAAAGCATTCATAAAGGAATGGATCCAGAATGTTTTTTAATATCACTTCAGAATAATCATCTTTTTGCAGCTACATCACCTAGGAAATCAAAATTCTTAGCTAAAAATCATAAATCATCTTATTCAGATGGAAGAGTAAAAGCGATTCATAGGTTAAATACTTCAGATGGACATGAAAAAAATGATTCTATAGTAAAAGATTTTCTTGAGAAAAAAACACCTATTAAACAAGTTCATTCAAGAAAAGCAAGAGTTTATTTAGATGTTGATCAAACCGAGTTTAAATCTTTTTTTAAAAAACTTTCAATTTCAAGCAATGAAATTTACACACCAGAAAACTATTTATCCTATTTAGATGAGTATAAAAAGAATAATAAGACTATACCAAAAATCAATATTGCCTTATTTGGATATGAAAAAACAATGAGAGTTAGAAATAGACACTTTTACTATGAATCATATACAGGAGGAACTAATAAACCTAAGGATTATGCAGGAGATAAATGGATTGACCAAAGTAAAGAATTTCATGTTAAATATTTCAAAGGAGATAAACCAACAAGAAGAACTAATAAACAAAATTCAATCTTGATATGCTTTTATAGATTCAATAGAAACTATGTTTACTACGAAAAAATAAAACTAACCGCTGACCAAGAAAGAAAGATGAAAGAAGGGGATGAAATGGATGCATATATATTATATACAATTGTTACTCCTGTTGGTGGTCCAAGATTTAAAGTATCATATAACAAGAAAAGACTTGAACAAAAATTATTAATAGAAGATAAATGTGAAAAATGGGAGGAAAACAACTCTGTATATGAAGAATAGAGATATTGTAGAAATATTCAATAAACTAGAGCTTCCAGATTCAATGGAATATAACTCTAAACAATTTAATAATTCTAACCTATGGATAGTTAAAGATAATAAGGGAAATTGTGGCTTTATGATAGATAAGGCAACTGAGTCTTCACTTTTAAAAAATTATGTTAATCTTGACAAAATAACTAAAAAAGTATGGCATTCTAAGTCTATAAAATTAAAGGATATTGTGATGTATATTCACAATGATAATGTATCTCCTTTAGTATTTTCCTCGTCTTTGAGTGTCCATTTTCAAAAACATATTAAAAAAACATATACTGTAGGAGATTTTAAAAAAGCTTTAGATAAAATTGAGGCAATGATAAAAAAGCCAAAGTATAATAAAAATGAAATTATTGGAGTTTGGGGGGAATTCTTTGTCATAAATGAGTTAATTAATAATTTTAGTTCAAACAAAAAAAGAGAAGAGATAATAAAAGGGTGGGAAAGCCCAGAGGGTAGAACTATGATTGATATTAAACTCTGTGAATCTCTAATAAATATTGAAGTTAAAACTACTACTCAAGATTCTAGAGTTCATCATATTTCATCAATTAATCAATTAATACCTAATGAAAATTACAATGGATATTTAGCTAGTTTATGTATAAACGAAGGTAGAGGTTCAACCTGTAATGATTTGAAATTAAAGATTTTAGATTCTTTAAATGCGAATCAAAAAAAAATATTTAATGAAAGAATTTTAATTAGAGGAAAGGATTTGTGTAATGATGTTAAATATATTTTTGAAATTAATAGTTTAAAAGAAGTTAGATATTTTAAATTTTTAGATGTACCTAAACCGGATGATAAAGAATATATGATTAATATAAAATGGGATATTATTTTAGATAATATTAATTCTAAAAGTCTAGAAGAGATATTATAGCTTCAAATACCTTTTTTTTCTAGTATCTTTACACAACTACCCCTTCTTATGTGTATATTTTGCCATTCAACTTGAATTTTTAACTTCTTAGCTTTTAAAATTCCTCTTGGAAATTTTAAAATATATTTTGAATAATTGTCTATTTCGTCTGAATTAGGATTAGCTGAGGATTTTTTTTCATCTAAAAGATTGTCATTTTCATCAAACACACTCCATAAAGCTTCATATCTAGCATTATAAGGTCTCTTTGATTCAAATTTAACATGCTTTTTTTTAGTTGGCCATTTATTTTCACTTGTAATTTTAATTTTAGGATCCTCTAGATAAGAGCAAATACCTCTTCCAGGTTTTGATTTATTTTTTAAAAAATCATCAGGAAGTAGAGGAGTATTCATTATTTCATCTTTAGAATAACTTTTTCCATGTAAAATAGCATCACACATCCAACGCTCAAGTGATCTTCTGGGTTTTTCACCTCCACCTTTATATATTTGTTTTAGATCCTTACTATTCCAATCGACCCATTTAAAGACATTTAAAACCTTTAAAAAGTCATTTTTTTCTAATATCCTTTTTGAGTATTGGTATCCATTAATATTTTTAACTGCCTTATTTCTGACTATATTATATATTTGTAATAGTATTATAAAATAAGCTCGCATTTGTATTAATCCTCTTTTACTTCCAATAGAGATATCCAATTGCCATGATTTAGGTTTATTTTTTTCCCATTCACTATGATTACATATTTCAATCCATGCTTTAAAATAATTATTGATCTCTTTATAAAAGAAATCAAATTCACTCATTTGTTTTTCGTTTGTACTTGGTTTTGTAATCCATTTATTTATTCCTTCTCCATTATATTCGTAGCATTTAAAAAATAAATCTCTAGAATATTTTACCCATTGATAAGCATCTGTGAATGTACTTTCTTTATCATTTTGTGGTAAAAATTGAATTTTATTTTTTAAAACTCCTTCAGAAGCTAGTTTTGCTGCAATTTCATATGCTAAATGATTTGCCCTTGAGTTTAACCAGTCCCTACCATTTCCCCAATCGGGTTCATTATAAACTTTTACATAATCAACTTTTTTATAATCTCTAAATTTACTTTTATCATCAACATGATCAATTTTAAATCTATGTTGCATAAATAATTCATGTAATTGATTTAAGGGTTTTTGAAGTGTATTAATTTCAGCAAAAATTTTACCTGTTTGTTGTTCTCCAAACTCATTTGGGAATACAATAATTGGAATTTCAAGTTCTTTACGATCACTTTGGTTAACACCCCTAATCCTATGTTGACCATCAACTAGCCATAAGGGTCTAAAATCATCCCAAACAAGATTACCAGCATCATCTCTATCTTCTCTTTTCCTTCTATCTATATAAACACCTTTGTCAGGGCCAGTAGTTTCTTTTTGAAGAAAAGATTCATAATTAATTATTAATTTGTCATTTTTTATTTCAACAGCATTATTTTTTCTTACAAATAACATAGGTGTGTTAGCTACTAAATTATTTGAATCTTGAATAAACTGCTTAATCTTAAGTACTCTTTTTACATCAATTTGTCTTTGCCATTCATTTTCTCCATGGTTTATATCTAGTACTCTTTTTGCAGTATCGTCAACATTCATTATGGGAGGTAGGGAAGGAACATAAGACGCTTGTGAAATTTCTTGTGCTGGAGCAGATGAAATATAAAAATGAGAATCTCCCTGGTTAACTTTTTTCATTATCCATTCAGATTTAAAATTGGAAGCAGTATATCGATTAGTAAATGAAGTCTCATTAGGTTCAGCATAGGAATAATCAAAAAATCTATTATCGTAACCACTTTTAATAATACGTCTAGTCTCATGTCTCCATTCTCCCCAAACTATATCAAATTGATGATTTATTTTTTTTTTAGTCTCATATTTACCGAGTCTAATTAATCTAATTGCAAAGTCTTGAAGATTAAAATTATGTAACCAATAATTTTTTTCATTTCGTTTACTATTATTGAATTCATATAAATTCAAATGGGAAATTTCAATTGATTTTATATTTGGTTCCTCACCCGTAATAATATCACTTAGTATATCTAACAAATAGTTTATTTCAGTTTCAACTTCAGACGAATCATTAAAATTTTCTATAAACTCTAACTGAAATTCTAGTCTTTCTTTTATAAACTCTGCCGCTAAATAAAAATCACTTTTATCTAAAAACTTAAATTTCTGCTTATTAGATTTTTTTAAACCTTTAAATTTCTCAATTAATTCTATATTAATTGCTTCAGTTCTATTGTTTTTTGAAGTTAATATATTAAAGGAAACTTTATCTCCTTCGCTTATATAGTTTCTTATAGATTTTGTAACTGTAAATAAAATTGGTCCAAAATTATCAGTTTCAATTATGCCAAAAGTTGAGGTAATACTTTTTATAAAACCTTCATTCTTAATATCCATATCAAATACAATTTAAAAAACATATACTTTATTCTTAATTAAATTCTAATGAGAAGAATGCATGTGTTAATAACTATTAATTTAAGAAACCTTTTTAACTAAATATTGAATTTTACTTTTTTAATTTTACTGTATGCTTAAAGTAGTTGAATTATTTGCTGGTGTGGGGGGATTCCGAATAGGTTTGGAAGGTTGGAACGGAAAATCAGCATCTTCTAATTATAAAAAAAAAATAGACACTAATTTTAAGGTGGTATGGAGTAATCAATGGGAACCAATAAGCTCAACTCAACATGCTAATCTTATATATGAAAAACATTGGGGAGATAAAAATCATAACGGTGATGATATAAATAAAGTAGCTAACCCTGAATTCTCTGATAAGAAAGTAAAAGAATTTATTCCAGAACATGATGTTTTGGTTGGTGGCTTTCCCTGTCAAGATTATTCAGTCGCAGGAGTTAATACTAATGGAATAAAAGGGAAAAAAGGAGTTCTTTGGTGGAATATTCATAAAATACTAAAAGCTAGAAGACCATCATACGTTATTCTTGAGAATGTAGATCGGTTATTAAAATCTCCAACCAATCAACGTGGAAGAGACTTTGCTGTTATCCTATCTACAATGACTAATTTAGGTTATGATGTTGAATGGAGAGTAATAAATGCAGCTGATTATGGAATGCCTCAAAGAAGAAGAAGGGTGTTTATAATGGGTTATCATAAAGATTCTGATATTAAGATTTCAAATTTAGATAGTTGGCTTAAAAATAAAGGACTTCTAGTTAAATCATTTCCTGGTATACAAAAAGGTGTTGTTAAGGAGTTTGATATTGATAGTAACCCTCAGTTTATATCTGAAAATTTTCATTACGGTAAGTTTTTAAATTGTGGAGCTATAAAAGCTAAAAACAAAAAGGTTTTAACTTTTGATTACACGCCAATAATGGATCGTAAAGAATTAAAAAAGTATAGTAAATTTCAAACACTGGGAGATGTTGTGCAAGAAGTTGATTATTCTGGTATTAAAGTAAAGGATGATTTTATAGTTGATGACAATAAAAAGCTAAAAAAACTACTAAAGAAAAAACAAAAGGCTGGAGCAAATCTCTCATATATTGATATAGATGACGAAAATAATGTTACAATGATTAAAGATTTAGATAAATGGAAATATTTAAAAGGGAAAAAACAAGAAGAAAGAAAATCATCTTTAGGGATTTTTTACTATAATGAAGGACCAATGAGCTTGGATGACTCATTAGATAAACCATCCAGAACAATTATTACGAGTGAAGGTGGCCCTGGTCCATCCAGATTTAAGCATCTTATTGAATTAAAAAAAGGTAAAGAGTATAGAAGATTATTACCTGAAGAGTTAGAGCTACTAAACATGTTTCCAATTGAACACACAAGGTTAGATGGTCAAATTTCAAATACAAAAAGAGCATTCTTTATGGGAAATGCATTAGTTATTGGAATTGTTGAAAGGATTGGAAAGCAATTAAATCAATTCATTTCTCAGAATTTATAATAATAATTATTATTCAAAATTAGGATAATCTTTTTTATATAATCCTATTGAACCCTTATATCGCCTCAACTTTATGTTTAATGAGTCTGCTATTATTTGATCAAAAGCTCTCTGTTTGATGCAAAAAGCTCTTCTTTCAGCAAAATCTAAGTTAGGGTGTTTAGCTATAGCTCCGCTTTTGGATAGAGAAGGGGCTGATTTATTGTACCCTCCGCCATGTCTTGGACAGCTACCCAAGAAATCTGTATGTCTTTCACTTAAAACTTCACCTTTTATTATTTTTTCTCTGATTAATGTATAATCTCGTTGTAGTAATTCTGAGTGTTTTTTTGAGGGTTCCCATATAAAAGTATGTATGATTTTAAAGTCTTCAAATCTTACAGGTTTTGGTTCATATAAATAGATGATAAATAGAATCTTATTAATTTTTTTTAAATGAGAATTATCTGTCCAAGCCTTATTTTCAATCACATCTTTATAATCTATCTGAGTTAAAACAAGTCTCTCTTTTGCATGATAAAGACCTCTTGCTTTTACAAACTTTATTCCTGTAGTTTTTAATTCAGTACCTATTTCTCTAAAGTCAGCATCGGAGTGACTGCTTAATTCAAGACCGAAATAATCTCTTTCTATATAATTGGCTAATACACTTTTTGTAATTCTTCGATTATCAGAATAATTAGAATTAATACCTGGTAAGGCAAATCTGATAGATTGACCTTCTAAACTTTTAGCTTTGTTTAAAATTTCATTGAAATAATTCATTATTACTCTTTGAACCTTTTAGTTCAAGTTATTGTTTTTCAGTTAATTAATTAAAAAAAAATAATAATGTTTTTGATAATTTACTTCTTACCGTACTTTTTAATGTTATCGAAGATTTCAATATAACGTTCACCTGAATGGTTCAAACCTTTAGGCTTGCAAGAGAACGACCATTGGCAAGTACTGAAAACAGGACCCTTTAGCGTTATTTATAAGAGATTAGATACTAATTAGAAGACACAATTATTTGCCAATACAGAAAGTCCTTATAATTATAAATTTTCCTATTCATATCTTATTGTCAATATTTCTTAAATTAGTTTTATGAACAAGTTTTCACTGTTAATTTTTATAATATTTTTATCCTGTTCTAAAGATCAGGAACCTTCTGAACCATCTACCCCACAATATAATTTAACAGTAAATGTAAACCCTCAAGACGGCGGTCTTGTTAATCCTAAAACTGGAACTTATAATGCAAGTCAAACAGTAACAATTGTTGCTTCTCCAAATCAGAATTTTTTTTTTAAAAATTGGTCGGGTGATTGGAATGGAGAAACTGAAACACTTACTTTAACTATGGATAGTAATAAAGTTTTAGTAGCAAATTTTGAAAAATTGTTTTACTTGGATTCAAATGGAGTAACACTGAAAGCTAATCCAGATACTCCAGTGGGAACTCAAATACAACATAATGGAAGCATCTTTACAGTTGTTAGTGAAAACCAACTTCGAGATATGATTGATAACAATGAAGATATATCAAATGTTATTACCTCAAAAATTACAGATATGAGGTTAATGTTTTACAGCAATAACTTAAATGGAGACATATCAAGTTGGGATGTCTCAAATGTTACAGATATGAGTTGGATGTTCAGTGGATCAACCTTCGACCAACCTATTGGGAATTGGGATGTCTCAAATGTTACAGATATGAGTTATATGTTCAGTGGCTCAGATTTTAATCAGTCACTAAATAATTGGGATGTCTCGAGTGTAACTAATATGTTACTTATGTTTGGTGGAGCAAAGTTTAATCAGCCACTAAATAATTGGGATGTATCTAATGTTACAAGTATGCGAAGTACATTTTCTAGTTCAGATTTTAATCAGCCACTAAATAATTGGGATGTCTCAAATGTTACTAATATGAATTATATGTTTGGTGGTGATAGTAAGTTTAATCATCCAATAGGTAATTGGGATGTCTCAAATGTTACTAATATGTCAGGAATGTTTAGTGGAGGCCCCTCTGGACAGTTAACTGTTTTTAATCAGCCACTAAATAATTGGGATGTCTCGAGTGTAACTACAATGTTTGGCATGTTTTCCGAGTCTGAGTTCAATCAACCATTAAACAATTGGGATGTCTCTAATGTTACTGGTATGAGATACATGTTTAGGTGGTCTAACTTCAATCAAGATATAAGTAATTGGGATGTCTCTAGTGTCTCAGATTGTTGGGATTTTAATGCCTACTATAGAACAACTGGAAATATCGGGGGGTATCTGGCAGAATCTAATTTTCCTAACTTTACTATTTGTAATCCGAATTAAATGAAAAGATTATTATTAATATCATTATTAATTATACTTACTACTTGTTCAAAGGATAGTGATGTTATTGATGCTCCACCACAGATTCAAAGGTATACTTTATCAGTTACAGCCTCACCATCAAATGGAGGATTGGTAAACCCTACTACAGGATCCTACAATGCTGGATCCCAAGTTACGATACTTGCCTCTGCAAATCAGTATTACACTTTTAATAACTGGACAGGTAATTGGAATGGTACAGAGAATCAGGTAACCATGACGATGGACTCTAACAAAACTCTAACAGCAAACTTTACTAAAGTTGACAATGATGAAGATGGTGTTTTAAACAGTAATGATAGCTGTAGTGGGACACCTTTAGGAGCTTCGGTAGACTCTAATGGTTGTGGGTTATCGCA